>CAJDWF010000004.1_pt2 | contig 52227 bp, 45 predicted proteins | sample 7391541 | NCBI WGS metagenome assembly CAJDWF01 (sample SAMEA7055727, study PRJEB34461) | soil metagenome | biome: terrestrial ecosystem; feature: Peninsula; material: soil | place: Antarctica | collected 2016
CGTACCGCCGACGATCTTCCATTCGAAGACAAATCCCGTACCCGGTTCTTGCGGAGAGACGCGCAACCACACGTCGCCGTATTGGCCCTTACCACCGGACTGCCGCACGAACTTGCCCTGTTTTTCGACGGTCTTCGTGATCGCTTCTTTATATGCGACCTGCGGTTTACCGACGTTGGCCTCGACTTTGAACTCGCGGCGCAAGCGATCGAGAATGATCTCCAGATGCAGCTCGCCCATGCCGCCGATGATCGTCTGCTGCGTCTCGTCGTCGGTGCGCATGCGGAAGGTGGGATCTTCCTGCGCTAAGCGCAGGAGGCCCTTGCCGAGCTGATCCTGATCCGATTTCGTCTTGGGCTCGATCGCCTGGAAGATGACCGGTTCGGGGAACGTGATCGACTCCAGAATGATCGGGTTTTTTTCGTCGCACAGCGTGTCGCCGGTACGCGTATCGGTCAAGCCGATGGCCGCAGCGATGTCGCCGGCGCCGATCGAATCGATGTCTTCACGATGGTTTGCGTGCATGCGCAAGATACGACCGATGCGTTCTTTTTTGCCGGTGCGCGCGTTGTAGACGTACGAACCTTTGTTGAGCACGCCGGAGTACACGCGGAAGTACGTGAGGTTGCCGTATGGGTCGGTCGCAATCTTAAATGCGAGCGCGGCAAACGGCTCGTTGTCGTCAGCCTTGCGCGAGATCGCTCCGTCGGTCTTCGGATCGATGCCGGTGATCGTCTTGGCTTCCAGCGGCGACGGCAAATAATCGACCACCGCGTCGAGCAGCGGCTGTATGCCCTTGTTCTTAAAGGCCGAACCGCAGAGCATCGGCAGCACCGTGCCGGCGATCGTCGCTTTGCGCAGCGCCGTCTTCATGCGGTCGATCGGCAGATCTTTGCCTTCGAAGAACATCTCGAGAAGCTCGTCATCCTGCTCCGCAATCGCTTCGACGAGCTCGTGACGCCACTTAAGCGCGACTTCTTTGAGTTCGCCCTCGACGTCGGTCTGCTCGGCCATCGTCGAACCGAGGTCGTCGATATAGACGACGCGCTTCATGGTGAAGAGATCGACGACGCCCAGGAAATCGTCTTCGGCTCCGATCGGTATCTGAATCGGCACCGCGCGCGCGCCCAAGCGCTCGCGAATCTTAGCGACGACGTTGAAGAAATCCGCACCCATCCGATCCATCTTGTTGACGAACACGATGCGCGGCACTTTGTACTTGTTGGCCTGACGCCACACGGTTTCGGACTGCGGCTGCACGGCGGCAACCGAGTCGAAAAGTGCGACCAACCCGTCGAGCACGCGCAGCGAGCGCTCCACTTCGACGGTGAAATCAACGTGGCCGGGCGTATCGATAATGTTGATACGCGTATCGCGCCAGGTGGTCGCAGTCGCGGCCGACGTAATCGTAATGCCGCGCTCCTGCTCCTGTACCATCCAGTCCATCGTAGCGGCACCGTCGTGCACTTCGCCGATCTTATGAACCACGCCGGTGTAAAACAGAATGCGCTCCGTGCACGTCGTCTTGCCCGCGTCAATATGCGCGGCAATGCCGATGTTGCGAGTTTTTTCTAGCGGATATTCTCTAGCCATGTTGTTATGTGTGCTTTCAAGTTGAAAAGGCGCTTCGGCCCGGCCTCCGCGCCCCCCACTGCGTGGGGCCCCCGGGCCATGGCGCGCTCGTAATCTTGGAAAGCGTTACTCTCCCCTTGGGCGCGCCTAAAGAACAGAATCTCGTCGCCAGCCTGATGTCGTTACCGCGGCTGGCTAAGCCCTGGTGGGTCCGTTACGTTACCGACGTGGTGGCTGGCCTTACCAGCGGTAGTGGGCGAAGGCTTTGTTGGCTTCGGCCATCTTGTGCGTGTCTTCGCGCTTTTTGATCGTCGGGCCGGTGTTGTTGGCGGCGTCCATCAACTCGTTGGCGAGCTTCTCTTCCATCGACTTGCCGGCGCGAGCGCGCGCGTAGTTGATCAGCCAGCGCATCGCCATCGCTTGACGGCGATCCGGGCGCACTTCCATCGGCACCTGATAGGTAGCACCACCGACGCGGCGCGGACGAACTTCGACCAGCGGCATCGCGTTGGAGAGCGCCTGCTGAAAAACTTCGTATGCATCGCGGCCCGTCTTGTCGGCGACGATGTCGAGTGCGCCGTACGTCACGCGTTCCGCAACGGACTTCTTGCCCTGCAGCATCACCTTATTGATGAAGCGCGCGAGAATCTTCGAATTGAACTTCCCATCCGGCAAGATCTGACGTTTAGGAGCGGGACCTTTACGAGGCATATTGTGTTCTAATTTCCTTTGTTACTTTTTAACGGAGCGTTTGGCGCCGTACTTCGAGCGCGCTTGTTTGCGGTTGGCGGCGCCGGCGGTGTCGAGCGTGCCGCGCACGATGTGATAGCGAACGCCCGGGAGATCCTTAACGCGGCCGCCGCGGACCAGCACGACCGAATGCTCCTGGAGATTGTGCCCGATGCCGGGGATGTACGCCGTGACCTCTTCGCCGTTGGTCAAGCGCACGCGTGCGACCTTACGAAGCGCCGAGTTCGGCTTCTTGGGGGTGACGGTCTTCACTTGGGTGCAGACGCCGCGACGCTGCGGATTGCCCGCAACCGCGAACGTGCGCGAGGGCAAGTCCGGATGCCCCGGCTTGGGGCCGGTCAAAATAACACGGAAGGCCGGAGTTTTGACCTTCTTTTCGGACTTCTTGCGGCCCGCACGAACGAGCTGGTTGATTGTCGGCAACGAAAGCTTCCCCTTTGAACACACGAAACCGGGCGCAACTCCCGCGATTTTCGCGACCGGGGTTGCTCCCGAACCTGGGCAGTATATCCCAGGGGGCCTCTCCGCGTCAACGAGATAACACAGCGGTGTGGCCGGAGCCCCTTCGACTTCTTCTCTGCACGGACGCCTAGACGTCCTCGACGGCCTGCGTGGTATCGCCGTGCTGCTGGTGCTGTGGTACCACGTCTGGGAGATCTCGTGGGTGCCGGGCCCGGGCGCCCCCTACCTTTTTATCCCCGCGACCGGGTACGTGGGCGTCCACCTCTTCTTTTATCTCTCGGGCTTTGTGATCGCTTACCCGTTCATGACGGCGGCGGCAGCCGGGCGGCCGGCCCCCTCCTGGGCGACGTTTGCCCAACGGCGCTTTTTCAAAATCATCCCGTCGTACGTCCTCTCGATCGCCATCGCCATCGCGATCGGCTACGCGGCAACGCAAAGCAACGGCGCACCGCTAGGGGTGGCGGTGCTCGCGCATCTGCTCTTCATTCACACGTGGTGGGATTCCACGTTCGGCTCCATCAACGGCGTGCTCTGGACGCTGGCGGTGGAGGTGGAGTTTTACCTGATCTTCCCGCTGGTGTGGCTGTTCTTCAAACGCAGCCCCTGGATCACGACGGCCGCGATGCTCGTCATCGCGTTCGCATGGCGACAGTCGCTCGCGGCTTGCTGCTACAACACGCTCTTCGCGCCGTGGGAGCAGAACCTGCCGGGCTATCTCGGCATCTTCGCGCTCGGTATGCTTAGCGCGCACGTCTGGCTGCGATACGGGGAGCAGCTCGCCGGAACGCGTCGGCGCCGCGTCGTCGCTACGCTGATCGGCATCGGCGGACTCGCTGCAATCGTCGCGCTGCAGCACGACGTGTACGGGTGGCGCAGCATCGATCAATGGGTCGGCGTGTGGGATATCGATCACCGCCCGGTACTGGGGCTTGCGTTCTGCGCCGCGGCACTAGGTTCGCTGGCCGCCGTTTCGCTCTGGAAGCGCATCCTCGCAAATCCGGTGCTGATCTTCCTCGCCGCCGTTTCATACAATCTGTATCTGTATCATCAGATGATCGCGCGCGAGTTGCTGAAGCATCGGCTTCCGCCGTTTCTCGGTGCGGATCCGCATGCCGACCCACATTGGGGGTCGGTCTTTAACGTAGTGGCCTTTGCCGCATCGATCGCGTTTGCTGCGATCGTCACGTATGGCTTCGAACGTCCGATTTTGCGCTGGGGCGGGAAGTTACGCTTGCATGAACGCGCGCAGCCAGTGCGGCGCGACGCTGGCTGAAGCCGCGGTCGCGCTCGCGATCGTTTCTCTTGCCATCGCCGGCCTGTCGAACGCGCTGCTACCTGCGGCGCATCGCCTGACCGGCGACGCGCGCACGGCCGCGCTGCAGCGGATCTGCGACCGCACGCTACGCGAAGCGCGCGACGTCTTGAAATACGACGGATCGTCCATCTTCTCGCGCACGGTTACAACCTCGGAGGCGATGATAGAGCTGCGCGTCACGCCCGGCGCAAACGAAACGGCGATCGCGGTAACGGCGATGGCAGCCGACGGCACGAGTTCGCAGGCGAATGCGACGATCTCCGCGCGCGCACCGCAGCCCGGAAGCACGTTTACACCCGGCGGAATCGTCGCTGCGCCGACCGGCGCGCCGTAACGATGCTGATTCGCGCCATCTTTTCCATTGCGTTGCTGTGCGCACTCGGCGGAGCGATCGTCCACGCCGTTGCAGCACTCGCCGATGCGCGCATACATCGCTCTGCTTCGACGGCGGCGGATCGCAGTTTTGCGGCGGCAATTGCGGCGACGCGCGACCGCATCGCCGCGCAGATCCAGGCGGGCGCGGATCCGCGCGCGATCGCGCTCGACGCGTTCGATGTTGCGCCGACGTGCACGTCGTCGGATACATCGCACCCGTGCGCGCTTGCGGCGACCGCATCCGTTTCCGGCACGCTCACCGCGGGGGTGGGCACCGAACCCACGCAACCCTGCGTGCCGTTGTGCGCTGCAAACGTTCAAGAGAACGATAGCGTGGACGAAGGGCGCGTCGCCGCGCGCATTCGCGCGACGGCTGCCGCAGCGGACGGTACCGTGTACGCGCGACGCGACCGTTACGTCCTCTTCCGCGCGTTGCGCGTCGCGCCGTTTGCTGCCGAGATCGGCGCACGCGATGCCGTCAGCGACACGATTGCAGCCGGCGCAGCGGAGGGCGACGACGCGGGCATTCCCGAGGCGACGACGGCGAGCGTGCGCTACGTCAATGCGCGCTCCGGTGCGCAGATGGACGGCAACGCCTGGGCCGCCCGCGGCTGGTCCGACACCGACTCCGTAGCAGGCGGCTGGGACCCATAACGCGGACGGCGCGAGGATACGAGAGCCTCGCGCGACAACTCGCGTCAGCATGAAGAAGCGAGCATGGTATTGGCTGCTCCTCGTGCCGTTTGCGGCCGAACTTTGGCCGCCGCTCTTTAATCATTTCAACCCACAGCTCTTTGGCATTCCGTTTTTTTACTGGTACCAGCTCTTGTGGGTCGTGATCACGTCGCTACTCATCGGCTTCGTGATGCTCGTGTCGCGGGAGCGTGACGATGTCTAGCGGTGAGATCGTCTTCCTGGTTCTGGTGCTCGGCGTCACCGCGCTGGGCTTTCTCGGCGCGCGCTGGGGCCACGCAAACCTGACGCACATCGAGGAGTGGGCGCTGGGCGGACGACGCTTCGGAACCCTGATCAGCTGGTTCTTGCTGGGCGGCGACATGTATACCGCGTATACGTTCGTCGCGGTGCCGGCGTTGATCTACGGCGCGGGCGCGATCGGCTTCTACGCGATGCCGTATGCGACGCTCGCCTATCCGCTCGTCTTCGTCGTTCTCGCCCGCTTTTATACGATCGCGCGTAAGCGCGGATATTTGACCGCCGCCGACTTCGTGCGCGACCGGTTTGGAAGCCGTTCGCTGGAAATCGCGATCGCCGCGACGGGCATCCTTGCCACCACGCCATATATCGCGCTGCAGCTCGTCGGCATGAAGACGGCATTCATGCAGCTGGGCGGCGCATTCGCGCTGGGCGGCGGCGTCGTTGCACTCGTGGTTGCGTTTGCCATTCTTGCGGCATATACGTATACGAGCGGCCTGCGCGCGCCGGCACTAATCTCGCTGGTTAAGGATTCGCTCATTTACATCGTCGTCATCGCGGCGATTGCGGTCATTCCGGCAAGGCTCGGCGGGTGGGCGCACGTCTTCGCGAGCGCGCAGGCGATCATGCAAGCGCGACCGCATCCCGCGTCGCTGGTCCTCACGCCCAACATGATGTTTGCATACGCTACGATGTGCCTCGGTTCCGCGCTCTCCGTTTTCCTCTATCCGCACGCGATCACCAGCGTGCTGGCGGCAAAGAGCGCAAACGTGGTTAAACGCAACGCCGCGTTGCTGCCGCTCTATTCGCTAGTGCTCGGCGGCCTGTGCCTCTTAGGCATCTGCGCGGTTTCGGCCGGCATCGTCAGCAGCGATACCAACGCCGTCATCCCGATGCTCTTTGCGAAGTTCTTTCCCGACTGGTTCGCCGGGGTGGCATATGCCGCGATTGCGATCGGCGCGCTGGTCCCCGCAGCGATCATGGCCATCGGCGCGGCGAACTTGTTTGCCAGCAATATCTTCCGACAGTTTTCGCCCCAGCGCGGCCCGGGCGAGACGCGCGTCGCAAAATTACTCTGCCTCTTCATGTGCGCCGTTGGCCTCATACTAGTCATCTTCGTGCGCGAGAAGTTCTCGGTGAACTTCCAACTGATCGGCGGCGCGTGGATGCTACAGGTCCTTCCAGCGGTCGTGCTTGGACTCTACACGCGGCGGCTGCATCCGCGAGGCCTGTTGTTGGGATGGCTCGCCGGAATGGGTACGGCAACGGCGATGATCTTCGTGGACGGGTTCAAAGGAAACATCGCGCTGCCGCTCTTCGGCACGCACCTCGTTGGATTCGTGGCGTTCTACGCGATCGTGGTGAATCTGGTCGTATCGATCCTCGCGGGGTACGCGTTCGATACGCTCAAGGTCGCGCGTGGTTCGGACGGCACCGCCGCCGCCGATTACGCATAATGAAGATCGTGCGCGTTGAAGGCCGCCGCCGGTCATCGGGATACAGCGACGGCATCGTCGCGCAAGGTCGCTGGCTGGCAATCGCGGGTCAAATCGGCTGGGACGACACAGGCACGATCGTTTCGCCGGATCTTGCGGTACAGGCGCAGCAGGCGTTACGCAACGTCCTTGCAGTGGTGGCTGCTGCAGGCGGCACCGGAGCCGACGTGATTCGCATGACCTGGTACGTCACCGACATCGCCGCATACAACGCCGCGCGCACACGTATAGCGCCGATGTACGCCGAACTGATGGGCGCGCACTATCCGGCGATGACGCTGGTCCAGGTCGGCGCGCTGCTCGAACCCGGCGCCCTCGTCGAAATCGAAGCTACCGCCGTTTTAGCTGACTAAATCCGAGCCGCCCCTAGGCGCTTGTCGATCGAGATAACGTGCGTTTCGAGCGATCCTAAGCGCTTGTCGATCGAGACGACGTGCGTTTCGAGCGATTCTATGCGCGTCTCTAGATTACCAACGCGCCGGTCGATGGCATCGAAGCGCCGGTCCATGGCGTCGAAGCGTTGGTCTATGGTGTCGAAGCGCCGGTCGTAACGCTGCTCCAAAGAGACAAAATGCATTTCGACGGCTTCGCGGAAGCCGATCATGGCATCGAGGATGTCTTGGGTCGAAGGCGGCTGGTTCATGACGCGGACGGTAGCCTACGAGGTTTACCGGCAGGTTTCCTCGGCGTGACCCACAGGTTACCGCGAGGGGCGAAGTTTGTAGCGCTGGAGCTTGCCGGACTCGGTTCTCGGCAGCTCGCTGACGAACTCGATCTCGCGCGGCGCTTTGTACGGCGCAAGCTGCGTTTTGCAGAATGCGACGAGCTGTTGCGCGCCGCTGTCGTCAGCCGGAAAACCCGCGCGCGTGACGACGAATGCCTTCACCACGTTCGTGCCATGCTGCGGATCGGGTTTCCCAACGACAGCGCACGCTTCCACGTTGCCGTGCGCGAGCAGTGCCTGCTCCACTTCAGGCCCGGAGATGTTGTAGCCCGCCGAAACGATCATGTCGTCGGTGCGTGCGACGTACCACAAATACCCATCGTCGTCCATCCGATAGGCGTCGCCGGGATAGTTCCATCCGTCGCGCACATACTCGGCCTGACGGTCATCGTCGAGATATTTACATCCGGTCGGGCCTTTGATCGCGAGACGGCCAACTTCACCGACCGGCAACGCTCGCCCGAGCTCGTCATGAATCTCCGCTACATAGCCGGGAACCGGGCGTCCTGTAGCGCCGGGGCGCACTTCGTTGGCAGGCGATCCAACAAAGATGTGCAGCATCTCCGTGCTGCCGATACCGTCCATGATGGGCAAGCCCGTCGCTGCGTACCACGCATCCCACACGGCCTTCGACGTGCTTTCACCCGCGGAGACGCATGTGCGCAGCGACGCGATGTCGTAGCCCGCGACAAGTGGTGCCATGCTGCGATAGGCAATGGGCGCGCTGAAAAGTGTCGTGACGCGGTAGCGCTCGATGGCGGGCAGCAGCGCGTCGGGCGCAGCATCTTCCAACAACAGCGTGGCAGCCCCCGCGTGCAGCGCGAAGAGCAGTAGGCCGCCGAGCCCGTAGGTGAATGCCAGCGGCGGCGAGCCCGCGAAAAGATCGCCTTCGCGCGGGCGCAACACGAGCGTGCCATACCCGTCGCAGATCGCCATGACGTCGCGGTGCGTGTGCACGGTTGCCTTCGGCGCGCCGGTGGTGCCGGACGTAAACCCGATCAGCGCGATATCTTCCGCCGCGGTATCTACGTTGCGAAAGGTCGGCGGCTTTGCGCGCATGAGCGCTTCTAGTTCGTCATCGCTGCCGCCGAAGTGCAGCGTGCGCACGTCAATTCCCTGCGTTGCAGTCGCCAACTCATCGCGCAGACGCGCGTCGCACAAGGCGACCGAAATGCGCGCTTTCTCGATGACGGCGCGCAGCTCACCCGCGCGATACATCGGCATCGTCGTTATCACGACGGCACCGGCTTTGAGTACCGCAAACCAGCATGCCGCCAGCATCGGCGTATTCGGTGCGCGCAACAGCACGCGATTGCCGGCAACGACGCCCAGATCTTCGGTTAGGACGCGCGCGATACGATTTGCGCGCTCGAAAAGCTGCGCGTACGACCATTCGGTATCCGCCGAGAGCACGCAGCAGCGCGCGCCCAGGCCTTCGAGCACCCAACGATCGAGCAAACGCGCTGCCGCGTTGATCTGCGACGGGTAGGAGAACGCCGGAAGATCGAAGCGCAGGTCCGGCATCTGTTCCGGTGGTGGCAGGCTATCGCGAACGAACGAATCGATCTGCGCGCTGTTCGTCACGGTTCCGCGTCGCGCAGGAGGTCTCGAGCCACGATCAACTGCTGGATCTCATTAGCGCCTTCATAAATGCGTAGCGCGCGCACGTCGCGATAGATGCGCTCCACCACCTCGCCGCGCGTGACACCGCGGGCGCCCAAGAGTTGCACCGCGCGGTCCGCGACGCGGCCCGCCGCTTCGGTTGCGAACCATTTCGCCATCGCGCCTTCGCGGCCGATGCGTTTGCCGCGGTCTTTCGCCCACGCGGCGCGATAGACGAGCAGCGCGCTCGCGTCCACGTCGGCGGCCATCTGCGCGATGGCGGCTTGCGTCATCTGTAAGTCCGCAAGCGGCGCGCCGAAGATGCATCGCTCTTTCACGTGCGCGAGCGTCTCGGACAGTGCGCGCCGCGCGAAGCCCGCCGCCGCGGCGCCGACGGTAGGGCGAAAGATTTCGAGCGTGGCCATGGCAATGGCAAAGCCCTGACCTTCTTCGCCCAGCCGACATGCGGCGGATACGCGGCAATCTTCAAAGCGCAGCGAACCGAGCGGATGCGGTGAGATCGTTTCGATGCGTTCGCCGCGTTCGAAGCCGCTCGCGCCGGCCTCGACGACGAATGCCGAAAGACCGTGGCGTCTCTCGTCGGACGTGCGCGCGAACACGACGTAGCGATCGGCGACGCCGGCGTTGCTGATCCACGTCTTCTCGCCGTCGAGCACGTAGTCGTTGCCGTCGCGGCGCGCGCGCGTAGCGATGGCAGCGACGTCGGATCCCGCCTCGCGCTCCGAGAGTGCAAACGCGCCCAACGCTTCACCCGAAAACAGTTGCGGGAGCCAGCGCTCGCGCTGCTGCGGCGTACCGAAGCGCGCAATCGGCGCGGCGCACAAGCCTTGCATGGCAATAGCAAGATCGGCAAGCGCGCTGCGATATGCCAATGTCTCCCGCGCGAGGCAGAGCGCGCGCACGTCGAGCGGCTGCAGCACCGTATCCAGCCACCCGCCCTGGCCGAGCGCGCGTGTCCACCAGCGCACCGTCAGGTCGACGTCGTCGTGCGGCTCCGATTCGCCATCTGCCCACGCGGCGAGATCGCGCCCCAACGAGCGATGCGCGTCCTCGAAGAACGGCCATTCTAAAAACGTGGTGTCGCGCATCAATCGCCTTGAAATGCCGGGCGGCGCTTCTCTATAAACGCCTCGTACGCGCGGCGGAAGTCCTTGGACGACAGGAGCCGCGCCTGTTCGCTCGCTTCGGCGTCGATGGCGGCGTCGAGATCCATCGACCATTCGCGATAGAGCATCTTCTTCGTCGCAGCGTGCGCGAGCGATGGCCCTTCTGCCAACGACCGTGCCACCGCGAGCGCCGCTGCATGCAGTTCTTCGGGAGCTTCCAAGCCGTTAAAGAAGCCCCACTCCAATGCTTGCGCGCCGTCGAGCGGACGACCCGTGAAGAGCAGTTCGGCCGCGCGCCCCGCGCCGACGATGCGCGGCAGGATCGCGCACGCGCCCATGTCGCACCCGCCTAAGCCGACCTTCGCAAACAGAAACGCAACGTGCGCGCGAGCCGTGCCATACCGCAAATCCGATGCCATGGCCAAGATCGCTCCCGCGCCCGCACATGCCCCATCCACGGCGGCCACGATCGGCTGCGGACACGCCCGCATCGCTTTGACGACATCGCCGGTCATCTGCGTGAATGCAAGCAATTCCTCAGGCGAACGCTGCGTCAGTGGACCGATGATCTCGCGTACGTCGCCGCCGGAACAGAAGTTGCCGCCGCCCCCCGTGACGACCACCGCGCGAACGTCATCGCGCGCGGCGAGCGCGCGGAAAAAATCACGCAGCGCGGCGTACACATCGAACGTCAGCGCATTTTTGCGTTCCGAGCGATCCAGCGTCACCAGCGCAACGCGGTCGGAATATTGCAATCGAACGGCGGTTGGTAAGGCCATCGTTTGAATGGGTCGCCGCCGAGGCAGCGCGATTCCTGCCGACAAGGTTGCTTTCGCTGCGTCCTCGTATGGCGCGGCATGGAGCGTGGGACCGGGCGCATCGCGCCGCTTGTCGCAACGGGCACGTTCGTGCTGCACCTGGCAACGGTGTGGCGCTACGGCTATTTTCGCGACGAACTGTACTTCATCGCTTGCGCGCGGCATTTGGCGTGGGGCTACGTCGACCAGCCGCCGCTCGTTGCGCTGGCGGCCTGGCTCTCGTCGCCGTTCGGCTACAGCCTGATCGCGCTGCGGCTGCTGCCGGCACTAGCGGCAGCGCTGACAGCGGGCTTGGCCGTCCTGATCGCACGCGAGCTCGGCGGCGGGCGCTACGCGCAGTGGCTTGCGGGCATCGCGACGGCGCTGCTGCCCGCATATCTACTCCTGGGCAACGTGCTGACGACGACGTCGTTCGAAGGTCTGTCATGGCTACTGGTGATATGGTGCGCGATCCGCATCGCGCGGGGGAACCCCGCGTGGTGGTGGCCGTGCCTCGGAGCCGCCGTCGCATTCGGCTTGTACGGCAAGTATTCGATGGGGCTCTTGGTGTGCGCGCTGGCGATTGGGTTTGCATGCACGCGCGAGCGGCGCGCGCTGGCAACGCCGTGGTTCGTCGTCGGCATCGCGACGGCGCTGGTGCTGATCGCGCCGAACGTGTGGTGGCAATACGCGCACGGATGGCCCATGCTCGCCGTGCTGCACGGCGATGCCGCGCATCGCCATGCGTTCAACAACGGCCTAGCCGTTGAATATCAGAACATCGGGAAAAACGCGATTGCGTTCGCGCTCGAACAAGTGCTCTACACCAACCCGATCGCGGTGCTGGTGTGGGTTGGGGGCATCGCGGCGCCGTTCTTCAGTTCTCGCCTACGCGCGCTGCGCTTCCTTTCGGTCGGCTATGTCGCGCTCTTCGCAATCGCGGTGTGGCTGGCGGCCAAAGGGTATTACGTGATCGGCATTTACGGCGGGCTCTTGGCGGTAGGCGCGGTTGCGTGGGAGCGCGCCGCAGCGTGGCTGCGCGTTACGCTCTTCGTGGCGCTGGCGGCGGTCGCCGTCGTGACGATGCCGATCTCGCTGCCGGTGTTGTCGATACCGCAGTTTCTTGCGTACTCACAGGCGATCGATCTCACCGGCACGCCGCCGCGCTTGATGCAGCCCGTGTTTGCCGAAGAGTTTGGCTGGGATCGCTTAGCGCGCGACGTCGCGCGCGTCTACGACGCGCTGCCCGCGGCACAACGCGCGCGCACCGCGATCTATGCCGACACCTATGCCGATGCGGGCGCGATCGATTTCTTCGGCCCGAGCGTCGGGCTGCCGTCGGCTATCGGCTCGCAGAACACGTACTATTTGTGGGGAACGCACGGCTACGACGGCTCCACGCTCATCGCCATCGGTGCGACGCGCATCGCGCTGCTGCGGCCGTTCTACCAATCATGCGTGCTGGCAGCCACATCGAACGAGCCGCTCAAGTGGGTCGTCGAGGGTCCCAACCCCATCTACGTCTGCACGCATCCGCGCGCTCCGCTGCAAACTATCTGGCCCCACCTCAAGTGGTACGGCGCGTAAGCCTCAGAGCCTTTACGCTAAGACCGGCGTTTGGCCGGTTAGGGTGCTTTCGCAGAGGGCGGTGACGGCGGCGGCCACTTCACCGGGTTCGATGAGTCGGCCACTGCTGTTAAGCGCCGCTAAGCGCGCGCGCGCTTCTTCTTCCGACGTGCGCGTGACGCGCGCGACGTGCGTGACGCTTGCGTCGGTCATCGCGGTGTCCACGTAGCCGGGGCAGACGGCGTTCACGGTGACGCCCTTGCCCGCATACTCCGCTGCGGCTGCGCGGGTGAGGCCAACGACGCCGTGTTTCGATGCGCAGTAGGCAGCGATATAGGGCGCGCCTTCGAGCCCGGCGATCGATGCGACGTTGACGATGCGGCCAAAGCCCGCTGCCAGCATTTCCGGAGCCACCGCGCGCATGCATAGAAACGTGCCGGTTAAATTCACGGCGAGCGTTTGATACCACAGGTCGTCGCTCGTTGCCGCGAACGGCGCCGATTGCGAGATACCGGAGTTATTGATCAGGATTTCGATAGGGCCGTTAGCCTTTCTGCAGACCGCAAGCGCGCGCGTGATCTGCCCCACCTCGCTTACGTCGGCTTCGGCGCGCAGAAACGGCGCGCGGTCGGCGGCGCTCAAGACCGAGCGTCCGACGATGCTCACTTTGGCGCCGCGCTGCGCCAGCGCGTTCGCAATAGCCAAGCCAATGCCGCGGCCGCCGCCGGTCACGACGGCATGTCTCCCCGCTACGTCCATCTCTTCCGTCCGATCAGGCGTTCGAGTTGCGTCTTGCCCGGCAGATACTGCACGGGCCACCACTGCTCTTCGTATCCTAATTCCGCCGCCGCATGCAGCGTCCATGCAGGGTCGGTTAAATGCGGCCGTCCCAGCGCCACCAAATCCGCGCGCCCCGCAGCGAGGATCTCGTTCACTTGACCGGCTTCCGTGACGCTGCCGACGGCCATCGTGGCGATGCCCGCCTCGTTGCGTATGCGATCGGCATACGGCGTCTGGAAGAGCCGGCCGTAGACCGGCTGCGCGTCGGGCGACGTCTGCCCCGTCGAAACGTCGATCAAATCAGCTCCAGCTGCTTTGAATGCACGCGCGATCTCGACGGCATCGTCACCCAGAATCCCGCCGTCGACCCAGTCGGTGGCCGAGATGCGCACCGACATCGGCTTCTCATGCGGCCATACGGCGCGCACCGCCACAAACACCTCCAGCGGATAACGCAGGCGCTTGTCGAGCGATCCGCAGTATTCATCGGTGCGGTGATTGCGCAGCGGCGTGATGAACGACGACAGCAAGTATCCGTGCGCGCAATGCAGTTCGAGCATATCGAAGCCAGCCGCATCGCCGCGGCGCGCGGCTGCAACGAACTGCTCGCGAATCGTATCCATCGCTGCCCGATCGAGTGAATTTGGATCGGTGACGGGCCAGTTGTCGGCATCGAGCGGTTCGTCGGCACCCTCCCATATACGTTTGGTGGAGCCCTTCGGACCGGAATGACCGAGTTGAAGACAGATCTTGGCTTCGCTGCTTTCGTGCACGAAGGTAACGATGCGCCGCCATGCTGCGGCTTGCTCGTCGGTGTAGATGCCGCTGCAGCCGGGGGAAATGCGGCCTTCGGGCGACACGCACACCATCTCGGTATACACCAGACCCGCGCCGCCCAGCGCGCGCGCGCCGAGATGCACTAAGTGAAAGTCACCAGGCACTCCGTCGACCGCGCAGTACATGTCCATGGGAGACACGACTACGCGGTTGCGTAACTCCAGGCCACGCAAACGGAAGGGCACGAACATCGGTTTGCTCGCTGGCGCACCCGCGCGTTGCGCGAACTGCGCCTCCAACCGCTCGACGTACGCTGTATCGCGCAAGCGAAGATTCTCGTGACCGACGCGCTGGCTGCGGGTCAGCAAACTGTAGGCGAACTGCTCCGGCGGCAGCGCCGCGTAGCGCGCTACGTTTTCGAACCACTCGGTCGAGTTGTCAGCAGCGTGTTGCAGCCGTAGCACCTCGACACGGCGCTCCGCTTCGTAGCGCTGCAAGGCCCCCGGGATGTGGGGCGCCTCGGCGAGCGCATCCCGCAGTGCAATCGCATCTTCCATTGCGAGCTTGGTGCCAGAGCCGATCGAGAAGTGTGCCGTGTGTGCGGCATCGCCCAGCAGGACCACGTTCCCGTCGCTCCAGCGGTCGTTGGTAATGCGCGCGAAACGACTCCACTCGTACCCGCGGACATACTCGGCGTTAGCCGACAGACTGTGGCCCGCCAGCACCCGAGCGAAGAGCGCTTCGCAGAACGCAAGCGTGTCCTCGGCGTCGCCCGTGTCGAGCTCGAGCGCCTGCCACGTCTCTTCGCGACACTCCACGATGAACGTGCTGGCGTTCTCGGCGTAACGATAGGCGTGCGCGGTAAACCAGCCGTGCACGGTACGCGCAAAGAAAAACGAGAACGCGTCGAGCGGAAGGGTCGTGCTCAGCCACACGTAGCGGCATTTGCCCCACGAAGTTGACGACCCAAACGCCGCGGCACGCGCGGTGCGAATGGCGCTGTTGGCGCCGTCGCACGCCACGATCAAATCGCACGTCCCCAATGCCTCAAGATCGGAGACGTCGGATTCAAAATGCAGTTGCACACCCGCATCGACGGCGTGGGTTTCCAGCACTTCCAACAATCGCGTGCGCGAGATGGCGCAGAAACCGTGGCCGCCCGAGCGAATCGTTTGCTCGCCGACGTGCACCGCGATGTCGTCCCAGCGCGCAAACGACGATGCGATGTCTTCATACGACGCGGCGTCGGCGGCGCGCAGACGTTCGAGCGTCGCGTCGCTGAACACCACACCCCAGCCGAACGTTTCTCGCGAACGGTTGCGCTCGTAGACTCTCACGTCCCACGTGGGAAAGCGGCGTTTGAGCAGCAAAGCGCAATAGAGTCCCGACGGTCCGCCGCCGATGCAGGCGATCCTCACTACATGGCCGTTCGCAGGTCGGCGAGCGCCGCGAATGCCGCGCGCTTGCCGGGAAATCCGCTCACGCAACCGCCTGGATGCGCTCCCGAGCCGCCCAGGTACAAGCCCGCGACCGGCGTGCGCGTTGCAAAGCGATTTTCGTAGATTTGTCCCGGCAGCAGTTCCCCGTGAAAGATGTTGCCCCCGATCAATCCGAAGCGCGCCTCAAGATCGGGCGCAGCCATCAGTTGGCGCGCTTCGATCGCGCGCGGGATGTTGGGCGCGTAACGCGCGAGGACGGCAACGATGTTCTCGGCGATGCGATCGCGCATGCGCTCCGACCACCCGTCGGCCCGATCGTACGGATAGTACTGGGCGAAGATCGAGAGGATGTGTTTGCCCTCGGGCGCCAGCGTGGCATCGGTAGGCGTCTGCATGAAACATTCGAGCATGGGTTCGAGGCTCTCGCCGAGCGCGCGGCCGTCTTCGTAGGCGGCTTGCAGATACTCGATCGAAGGCGCAACGTGGATCGTTGCGCGATGATGCGGTTGCGGCTGCGTACCGGGACGAGCGGTAAAGTCCGGCAGCTCGCTCAGCGCGAGGTTAAGCTTGAGCGAAGGTCCCACGGTCTTCCACGCCCGCACGCGCGCTTCGAACTGCGGATCGAGCGCATCCTCGTCGAGCAGATCCAGAAACGTCGTGCGCGGGTGCGCGTTCGAGACCACGACGCGCGCGACGATTTCGGTGCCGTCGTCCAGCACGATGCCGCACGCGCGGCCATCCCGCAGCCGAATCGCTGCAACGGCCGTTGCGCTCATGATTTCGGCACCGTGCGCGCGCGCCGCAGATGCGAGCGCCTGCGAGATGCTGCCCATACCGCCGCGCACGAAACCCCATGCACCTTGCGCACCCATCGCACGCCCCGCATAGTGATGCGCAAGCACGTAAGCGGTGCCCGCATCGCGTGGGCCGAGGTTCGTGCCGATCAACCCGTCGGTAGCGAGCGTCGCCTGCAGCACCGGCGCCTTGACGTAGCGTTCGACGAATGCCGCTGCCGAACCGAGCAAATCGCGGCGCATGTCGTCGGGAAAGCGTCCGAACTGCGGCTCTTCGTCGGAGAACGTTTCGAAGAGCGCGGCCCCCAGAGTCTCGGCACGGCGTTCGAAGGCGACGAAGCCCGCAACGTCGTTTGGCGCGAACGCGGCGATTTCGCGCGCGTTGGATGCGGTGTCGCTGCCGAGCAGTAGCGAGCGGTCATCGGAGAGCGGTGTGAACGACGCGGGTTCTTTGCGATACGCTTCGTAGCCGTGCGCGGGCAGATCGAGCTCTTCGACGAGCCACGGATCGAGAAGGCTGCACACATACGATGCGGCCGAAATCGTATAGCCGGGCCAGACGTCGCGGTCGCTGACCGCAGCGCCGCCTAACACCTGCGAACGCTCGAAAACGGCGACGCTTGCCCCGCCCTTGGCCAGCAGCGCGGCACAGGCCAACCCGTTGTGCCCGGCCCCAACGATGGCGGCGTCGTAGGTTTTCATGTACCGCCTATACTATTTGAGGGCGATGATCTCTTTGCGGTCCCGAGCCGCGCGCGCCGTCTTGGCGCTGCTGCCGCCGGTCATGCTGACGCTGGGGATACCGTTCGTAAACCGCGATCAGCCACGCGTTTTGGGGCTGCCGTTTCTGCTGTTTTGGATCGTGATGTGGGTCGCGCTCACGCCGCTGACGCTCTACGCCGTCTATCGCATCGAGGGCCGACACCGGTGAGCCCGGCCACGCTGGCATTGGGTATCGTAGCCGTCGTTGTGGTAGGCACGATCGCGTTCGCGCTGTATTCGGTGCGGCGCGTGACGATGACACCCCAGCAGTTCATCGTGGGCGACCGTTCCTTCGGGTCGGTGTTTCTGTGGGTGCTGCTCGCGGGCGAAGTCTTCACTGCGTTTACGTTTTTGGGCGCTGCAGGGTGGGCATACGGGCGCGGCGCACCGGCGTTTTACATTTTGGCGTACGGGACGATCGGCTTTACGCTCGGGTACTTCTTTTTACCGTCGGTATGGCGCATCGGCAAAGAGCGCGGCTTGCTCACCGCGCCGGATTTTCTGGCAGACCGCTTCGACAGCAAAGCGCTGGGCATTGCGGTGGGCGTGCTGCAGGTGCTGCTGGTCGTTCCATACGTGACGCTACAGCTCAGCGGGTTGCAAAAGCTGCTGACGATCGCGGGATATGGCGCGTTTAACGCCGTCGGTGCCGTGTGCGTGGCGTTTTTGCTGATCGCAGCGTTCGTGTTTAGTGCGGGTTTGCGCGGCACGGCCTGGGCGAGCGTGGTAAAGGACCTATTGGTGCTCGCCGGCGCGATTTTTGCCGGCATTGCGATACCGATGCAGTTCTTCGGATCGCCGGCGGCGATGTTCGATCAGCTCTCGCGCGCGCACCCTACGTGGCTGACACTTGCGCCCGCAGGCGCCGATAACGGTGTGAACTGGTTCGTCTCCACCGTGCTATTGACGTCCATCGGGTTCTATATGGGACCGCATTCGATCGCGGCAGCGTATAGCGCGCGTAGCGAAAACACGCTGCGGCGCAACGCGATGCTGCTGCCGATCTATCAACTGGTTTTACTGCTGGTCTTCTTCGCCGGGTTTGCGGCACTGCTGATCGTACCGGGCATCAAGGATGCGGACACGTCGTTTCTCATCGTGGTTCAGCGCTACTACCCGCCGTGGGTGATGGGCTTCATCGCCGCCGCCGGTTCGCTGGCCGCATTGGTACCGGCGTGCGCACTGCTGTTGGCGGCGGCCAGCGTGTTCGTGAAGAACGTGCTGGGCGACGGGTTCGGCCGCGCGACGTCCGACGATGCGCGCACGCGCGCGACGCGCATCGCGATCGCGTGTATTGCGGCGCTCGCGCTGCTGTTGTGGATCTTCTATAAGGCGACGCTGGTGGATCTGCTGCTGCTCTACTACAACGGCGTCACGCAGTTCATGCCAGGATTCGTGTTCGCGCTGATCTGGCCGCGCGCGTCCGCATGGTCGATCGGAGCGGGCATCGCGGGCGGTTTCGTTGTAGCGCTCGTCCTGTGGCACCACCAGTTCAGCCCGTGGGGATTCAACGCGGGCTTTCTGGCTTTGCTCGTCAACGTCGTGATCGTCGCGCTCGTTTCGTGGGCTTGGCCGCGTAGGATTCGCAGCGTCGCGGGGGCAAACGCGTAGCTATGATTGAGGTTTGCGTACCCGAAGCGTTGGAAGCCGAGGTGGTGGCAACGCGTCGCGACCTGCACCGCCATCCCGAGCTTGGTTTTGCCGAACATCGTACGGCCGGACTCGTTGCGAAACGACTGCGTTCACTTGGCTACGAGGTCTATACGGGCATCGGACGCACGGGCGTTGTGGGCGTGCTGCGCGGCGCGCAGCCCGGCAAAACGATCGGCCTTCGCGCCGACATGGACGCGCTGCCAATAGTCGAGGAGACGCACCACGCATTTGCGTCGCAAACGCTTGGAACGATGCACGCGTGCGGACACGACGCGCATGTCGCGATCCTTTTGGGCTCCGCCGCGCTAGCGGCGCAGCGCAAAGACGAACTGCACGGAACGCTGTGTTTGGTGTTTCAGCCCGCCGAAGAGGGACACGGCGGCGCGAAAGCCATGCTCGACGACGGCCTGTTAGAGCGCTTCGGCATCGAGCGCATGTATGGGCTGCACGTGATGTCCGCGCACGCCTCGGGCACGTTAGGTTTTCGCGCGGGCCCGATGTATGCGTCGGCCGATCTCCTGGACATCGAGGTGCTTGGAAGCGGCGGTCACGCTTCCGCGCCGAATACGGCCATCGACCCCATTTGCGTTGCGGCCGGATTCGTGACGTCGGTGCAGCAGGTCGTGTCGCGTTTCGTCGATCCTCTCGAACCGGCGGTCGTAACGATCGGGTCCATTCACGGCGGCAGCACGCACAACGTCATTCCGCGAACCTGCACGATGATGGGAACGGTGCGCACGTTCAACGAAACCGTGCGCGGCGCGATGCCGGAGCAGATCGAACGCGTGCTGCGCGCCTGCTGCGATGTTTCCGGTGCGCGTTATACGTTCGTGTATTCGCGCCGCTTCCCGGTCACCGCGAACGATGCGATGCAGACGGCCTACGTATGTGCTCTCGCGACGGCGCTGGTGGGTGCGGATCGCGTTTTCGACTCCGAACGCGTCATGGGCTCTGAAGATTTTTCGTTTTTCGCGCAGCGCGTGCCGTCATGCTATTATACGCTGGGTGTGCGCGGCGGCGATGCGTCGTCGCATCCCCACCACAGCAGCAGCTTTGATCTGGACGAAAGCGCGCTCGCGACCGGCGTGCAGATGATGACGGCGCTGGCGCTCGACGCCGCGCGCAATGCGCCGTGAATGACGACGACACCGTCGATACGATTCCCAACGTCGTGCTTGCAGAGCACGCCGGTGACTATCTCGCCGTGATGGCGCGCGCTGTTTTTCAGACGGGCCTAAGTTGGCGGCAAATCGCGCAGCATTGGGGCGCTTACGTGCGCGCGTTTGCGGGGTTTGACTGCGCGCGCGTGGCTGCGTTTGACGACCTCGCTATCGAGGGTGTGCTGGCGACGCCGGGTATTCTGCGCAGCCCGCGCAAAGTGCGCGCCGTGGTTGCGAACGCGCGCGCGCTGATGGAGATCGATGCGGAGCCCGGAGGGATACGTGGGTATCTGCAATCGTTTTCCGACTATGCCGCGCTAGCAAAAGACCTCAAGAAGCGCTTCGCCTTCATGGGCGACATGAACGTGTGGTACTTCCTCTTCCGCATCGGCGAGACAGTACCCGACTTCGAGGCGTTGGTCCAGACGATCCCCGGCGATCACCCCCGCATGCAAGAAATGGTAGACCGCGCTAAGCGTTGATCCCGGCCAACATTTACGGCGACGCCGACGGAGAAGGCGATGGCGCTGGAGACGATGATGGGCGCGGGCCGTTGGGGCCCCTTCTGCCGGGACCGCCGGGCGGGCCGCCGCGGACGAAGTAGAGGCCGTAGGGGGCTGCATAGTTGAGTGCGGGAGCGCGGGCGCCGTCCCAGCCCGCTTTGGTGAGATCGTCCGTCGCGGCCGTTGAGATGTGGCCGCACGAGAGTAGCGGCGCGAGTTCGCCGCTGTCGTTGAGCTCGAGTTCGTAGTACGTGCCGGCCTTCGCTTGATGCGGAGTCACGGTCCAGTTGGGCGTGGCCGCGCCGGTTGCGAAATGCGTCTTCAACTCGTCGAGCAGTTCGAGCGCTGTCGTTTTCATGTCGGACGTGCACTCCGGACTAACCGCCGTGGCAAACGGCGCTGCGGGCGCAGTCGTCGGCAACTTGTAGAGACGGAACTGTTCTTGACCCGCCTGCTGTTGGCGCGGCACGACGTAGAGTCCAACCGCCGGCATGAACGTGAGCTGCGGGATGAACAACACCGAGTTCGTCGGCTGATACAGATGACGCGACGTGACGTCGGTCTCTTGCGCGATGTGCAGGCTCAAGCACGGGTTGATGTCGCGATCGATCTTCTTCGGCGCGATCGTCAATGCGTAGCTGTCGCCGACCTTATGATAGATGACGCCCCAGCCCGGGATATCGGGCGCAGCCATCGTGGACGGGTAACCCTTGGCGGTCTTGGCGGCTTCGATCTTCGCAGCATATGCCTTGAGCGGATCGAGCAGCGCGTGCGCGGCCGTCGCGCCCGCCGACGTGCATCGCGCGGACGCATTGACGTCGAGCGGATTGGGCGGCGGCGTTGCGCCGATCGGCGTGAACATGTTGCGATAGCCGCCTGGGCCGCCGCGATAGCCGCCGCGGCGTCCGCCGCCGTCGGTCGCCATGCTAGCGAGCGCGCTGGTCTGCGGTTTGATACCTTGGCCGAAGCGGATTTGATACGTCACCGAGTACGAGCGCGGCGTTAGCGGGCGAGCCAACTGCGGAATCAGGATGCCGCCGACGGTCTGCAGCGGCACCGCATATGCGGGCGATGCAAAGATGCCGGCAAAGCGATTGGTGATGTTCTGAGCGCTAACGTAGAGATATCCACGCGTAAATCTGGCGCCGATTGCCGCATTGAACGTCGTGAACGCAGGCAGGTTGTTGCCGTTATTCGATCCCGTATACTGTGCGTTAGCAACGTAATCGAAAATCGAGTTCCCCGGCGTGTAATCGAAGAGAAGGCCGCCGGTATGCAGCGGTCGATTGGGAATCTGCGCGCCGGAAATAATCGTTGAATACGGGTTGTCGATGCGCGAGTCATTGGATATCCGCTCCGCAACCATGACGGAGTAGTTTGGTTCAATTACTAGGTCGCCCAGCGTCGCATAGCCGGTCAGGCGTGCTCCTTCGTATACCGCACGCATTCCGCCAACCGGCGTGTTGAAATACAACTGGTTGAGGTCGAACGGCGTGCCCGCCGGATAGCCGCAGCCGCCTTGCGAGTCGTAGATGTTCTGCACGTCGCCGAGGTACCCCGGCGGCAGGATGTCGCCCAGCGCCGTCGCGTTGACCGAGGTGTTCATCACGATGCCGTTCTGCACCTGACGATTCAACGACGCGCTGAGCTGCACGTTGTTCCACTTGTGCGTGTAGCTTAGGTTTGCCGACGTCGACGAACTGCGGCCGGGCTCGTCGCCGGGCGCGCGGCCTGTAACGATGTCGCCCGCGCAGTTGTACGAGAGCGATCCCGGATCGCTGAGAATTGTGGATCGGCCGCCATGCCCCGACGATCCGCCGACCGAATAACTAAACGAATAGCTATCGACGTTGGTGGGCGCCCAGCTAAGGCCCGTGGTGCCGATGAGCGACACCGGCGAGTTGGTCGCTTGACTGAACCCGAAGATTTCGCTGAGCGTTAGCTTCGTACTGGACCGAATGCGATCGATCAGCTGAATGCTGCTGTAGCTGGTCGCCTGCGAGCCGTTATAGTATTGCGCTGCAGACGGGATCATCGGCGTGGTGGTAAACGTCGACGACGAAGTCCGCGCCGATACCGAAAGCGTGTGACGCTCTTTGGCGGGGAGCTCGGCTTGGATGGAGAGTCCTCGCGTACGCGTCGTCGAGATGCTGCCCGTAGGGCTGAAGACGCCGCCAATGTAACGATTGAGGCGATTGGACAAGTAATTCGACGTTTGGCCGTAGATCGTCGCCTGCACGACCGTATCGCCGAGCAGGGCGTTATCGGTCAGCCCGTACTGCTGCGCGACGTGGGTGCTAAAGTTGCCTGGCCCGTAGCCGCATGGGAGCGGGCCGCACTCTTTCGTGCTCACGACGCTAGAGTTGCTGGTCGTGCCGAGGAATAGCCCGGTGATTACTTGCGCATCGTTGAGCTTGTACCGCAGGTTAACCATCTCGCCGCCGCTGGTGGTATCGCCGTCGTGGTTGTACGTCAGTCCGCTGGAGTCGAGATACGTCATGCCATCGAGCAGGCTTGAGGTCAAGCGATCGGCCAGCGTGACCGCGACACCGAACTTGCCGAACGAGCCGCTTTCCCCCAGCGTCCAGTGGTTGGCGCCGTTGCTGCCAACCGCGAACGAATCGTTGCCTTGCCACGAGAGTGTCGGCTGGGCAGTAGTGAAGTTGACGCCCCCGGCCAATCCGTTAACCGATGGGCCGTAGCTAACGCCCGCACCGCTGAACAGATCGCTCGAAAACATGTTGGCGTCGCCGGCAGTGCCGGGTGCATTGAGCGGAATGCCGTTAACGGTAAGCGCGGTCTGACTGGCGTCTTGACCGCTAAGCGAGATCGTTTCGGTGGCATCGGAATCGGTGCTGGAGGTGTCGATGCTCACGCCGGCCAGTTGACCGAGTGCGCTGATAAGGTCGCTCGAGAGCTTGCGCTGCGCCGAGTCGTTGTCGATGGCCGTGGTGGAGATCGTCGCCGTCGATTTCACGGCGACTGTGGCGATCACTTTGAGACTCTGCGAGAGCGCCAGCGCCACGGCCACTTGCACCGCTCTGCCTTCGATCACTTCGAACTGCGCGGAGGTCACAGAATCGTATCCACGCTTGACGACGCGCGCTTCGTAGATGCCGTTGGGAACGTCGATGAACTGGACGATGCCGTGATCGTCGGTGAACTCCGTCGTGATGACGGGGCCATCGAGGATGACGCGCGCTAGCGAGATGGGCGTCTTCGATGCGGCATCGGTCACGATAATCGAAATCGAGCCGGGGTTACCGCTCTGCGCGCTTGCAGACACGGGCAATAGTCCGCCAAGCAGAGCGGCAGTACAGAGCGCAGCTACGAAACGTCGCATCATCCTTTTCATTAGTATGCGTATGGGGTTGTGAACTGGCTGAGAGTTTGGTCAGGCAGGCGGAAGATTGAGCGTTACCATCGTGCCTTTGCCGGGCGCGCTCTCCAGGGTGATGGTGCCGCCAGCGCGCTCGATGGCGCGCTTTGCGATGGCCAGGCCGAGGCCGCTGCCGACGATTTCACCGCGTTCGTCGCCACGATAAAAACGTTCGAATGCATGGATACGCTCGCCTTCGCTCATGCCCGGACCCTCGTCGCGCACGGCGATCGAAATGCCGTCGCCCCAAGGCATCGCCTCCAAATGAATTGCGGCATCGGGGGCATATTTCAGCGCGTTTTCGACGACGTTCCACAATGCTTCGCCCAACTCGCCTCGATCGCCGCGGATTTCGCCAACGCCTTCAACCGAGTAGTCGATCTGCCGTTGTTCGTCGAAGCGACGCGCCGCATCGCATTGGCTGCGCAGCAGTTCGGCCACATCGATGAGATCGCTGTGCGGCGGCGTCTCTGCATCCAGACGCGCTAAACGCATCAGGCGGTCGATGAGGCCGCGCATATGTTCTTTTTCGAGCGACATCGTGCCGAGAATTTGACGGGCTACCGTGGGTTCGTCGAGTGCGCCGCGGCGCAGTACGTCGATGTAGCCGCCGATAACGGTGAGCGGCGTGCGCAGTTCGTGTCCGGCGTCGGCAACGAACTGCCGCATGCGCTCTTCGACCGCTTTGCGTTCGCCCATCGCTTTGGAAACGCCGGCAACGGCGTCGTTATAGGCCGCGGTGAGCGTAGCGACCTCGTCGCCGCCCGCCATTACGAATCGACGCTGCGTGAAGTCGCCGGCCGCAAGCGACTGCAGCGACTCGGTCACTTCGTCGATCGGGCGCAGCGCGTGACGCGCGAAGACGCGTCCGATGAGCAGCGAGAGCAGAATCGCGACGATGGCGATGGTTGCCACCACTTCCCAATACGAGCGTAGCGACGCGAGCAGCAGCGCGACGGACGGCTGCGAAAACGCAACGTAGCCGCCATCAACCTCGGCTAAACTGCGCAGTGACGGTGGCGGAATACGCTCGGGGTCTTGCGACGTCGGTGCGCCGGCGAGTTCGTGATAGAGAATGCGCCCCACCGTTTTGGGCCCGACATCCGGTCGACGAATGAACGGTGCGCGTATCGGATAGCGCGGCAGTTCGATGCCTAAACCCAGATGCGACGACGTTTCGGAGGGCGGCGACGCCTTCGGAAACCGGCCGTTAATGACCAGATCAAGGCTGCCCGGGCGCAGGTTTTTGTCGCCGCCGAGATACTTGCCCTTCTTATCGAAGACCGCAACGCGCAGCCCAATGCCGGTTAGCGCCTGCGCGATGGCCGGCGCGGCCTGCGGCAGCGGCTCGTCCTGCATAGCGTATTCGCGCGCGAGGATGCGCGCTTCTTCGTGTTTGCCGGCGAGTACGTCGCCGCTGTAACCGGCAAGTTCGAACACCAGCGCCACGGAGGTGGCGATGATGACGAGCAATACGGTAATGCCAAGCAGCACCGCGTATAAAGCGGAGAGCCGGGTCGCGAGCGATCGACGCACGCCTATTGCGAGAGTCCGTATCCGACGCCGCGCACGGTGCGGATGAACGACGGCTCGTTGCCGCGATCGATCTTCGAGCGCAAGTATGAAATGTACGTTTCGACGATGTTCGGTCCGCCTTCGAAGTCATGCCCCCAGACGAGCTCGAGCAGATGATTTTTGCTAAACACGCGGCGCGGCTCGCGCATGAACACCGAGAGCAGGTCGAATTCGCGCTGCGTGAACTCCAACGGCGTGCGGCTGCGCCACGCTTCGCGCGTTTCGGGATTGACCGAAACTTCGCGCCAGCGCACGATGTGCTCTTCGATCAGTTGCGGGCGGCGTAGCTTGGCCTGGAGACGCGCGATGAGTTCTTCGAACACGAACGGCTTGACGAGATAGTCGTCAGCGCCGCCGCTAAGGCTCTGGATCTTGTCGCCCAGCTCACCGCGCGCCGTGAGCATGAGGATGGGCGCCTGGGTCACTTCGCGGAGCATGGGTAGCAGTGCGATGCCGTCGATGCGCGGCATCATGATGTCGAGGACGATCGCTTCGGGCTCCCACTCACGCACCAGCGCCAAGGCAGCTTGCCCATCGCAGGCAGTGCGCACGTTAAAGCCCTCGCGCGAGAGACCGAGCTCCAGCATCTCGCGGACCATGCGATCGTCGTCTACAACCGCGACTCGTGTATTAATCACTGCTTCCATCTCTTAGAAATAGTGCGTCGATACCCTGTGAACGCTCTGAAGGCCGAGGTCGTTCCGGGTAAAGAAAGGGCGCCGCATTGGATGCGGCGCCCTTTGCCCACTCCCCGAGGTATGTACTAAGCGGTGGCGGCCGATTCTGCCGGCGCTTGCGCGGGCGCAGTGCGGGCAGCACGCTTGCGATCGAAGAGCGCCAGCATGGCGTCGACGACGTCCGGGTCCCACTGGGCGCCGCGTCCGTCACGCAGAATCTGCATGGCAGCGCGCGGCGCGATGGCCCGGCGATACGGCCGATCGCTAATCATCGCATGGAAGGCGTCGGCGACCGCGACCAGTCGTGCTTCGAACGGGATATCGAGCCCGGCGGTACCGTCGGGGTAACCTTTGCCGTCAAAGCGCTCGTGATGCGCGCGCACAATCGGCGCGCATTTGGCCAGTGATGGAATCTGCTCCAGCACGCGCTGCCCGGCAGCGGCGTGGTCGCGCATGATGTCCCATTCGCTCTCGTCGAGTTCGCCCGGCTTAAGGAGAATGCGGTCCGGGGTAGCCACCTTGCCGATGTCGTGCAAGATCGCGCAGAGCTCGATGAAGCTGGATTCTTCTTCTGAGACGCCCATCTCGGCGCACAGCCGCCGCGCCCATTCACCGGTCGCCTTCGAATGCGCACAGGTGAGGTGGTCGCGCTCGCCCAGCATGGCCAACAGCGCGCCCACGGCCTCTGCGGTCATGGACGGCTCGGCAGCGGCCTCGGGCGGCGGCAGCGCGCGCTCGATCTCGCCGCGCAGGAGTTCCAAGGCAACGAGCAGTCGCGCGTAGTCCACCGGATAGCGACGCGAAGCCAGCGCAATAGAGTGCGCGGCCGCGGTGGCGATGTCGGTAACGCCCGTCGAACCGAAGCGCGCGGCCTCACGTTCCGCCCAGGTTGCCAGGCCGATCGGCTTGGAAACCGCGAGCGAGAGGCACAAACGATCGATGATCACCTGTAAGGCGCCATCGAGCTCGGGACGAGAAATGGTCTCGTTATCTTGCAGGTAGGCCAGTGCGTCGGGGACCAGCGCCCAGGGGCGAACCCCGAGAACCTTACCTACCGCGTCAATCGTGCACGTATCCATGTGCAGTCTCCTATGGTGGAGAGGGGGAAACGTTTCGTGAGTGGGTTTGGGTAATCCCGAAGGATTAGCCCATGCCGGTTCCGCCGATACCGAAGTACGTGCCGCCAGCGGCGAAAAGAAACGCGACGAAGAGAGCTGTAAACATGTTAGAATCGATCTCCTTAGTGAGAGGGACTACGCACACGATACATCCCGCTGTAGTCGAGTGTCTCTAGTGAAACTTCACTAGATCGTTGCAGACTAGCGCTAGGGATCCACTACCCCGAGCCTCCTGGCCATCGTTATGGCCTCATGACGGCCGTGACAACCGAGCTTTTCGATGGCATTTTGGATATGCGCTTGGACCGTGTAGACGCTTCGTTGAGACTCGGCAGCCACTTCCTTGGGGCTTAAGCCCGTCGCCAAAGCGCGTAGGACCAAGATTTCTGCCGGCGTCAACAGTGTAGAGGGCTGGTCGTCGGCCCGCGCGCGAACCGCCGCAACGGCCGACTGGATCAGGCGGGCATACCCGCCGTACCCGGTCGCGCTCAGCTTCTTAAGGGAGGCTGCCGTCCCATCGGTGTCCGAACCAGCTTTAATGGCTTCGACAGCACAAGTGGTGGCCTCGTGCAGCGCGCGAACGACCGCATCCTCGCCGGGGGCGCGATCCCGCAGTAAGCGCTTGGCCACCGCAAGCCGACCTGAGGCAGCGTGCGCTAGAACGCTGAAGTAGCGCGGCGCCTGCAACTGTAGTTGCGACGCGCCGTTAGGGAGCTTGGCGTTGCGTAAGATTTCCATCACTTCGGAAATCAGTTCCGAGCTAGCCATCGTGCGACCGCACACGCTCGCCGCGACGGCGCAGACGGCTCCGGCCATCGCTTTATCGGGCGCAAACTCGAACTTTGTCCAGGCCGTCGTGAGCAGACGATAGGCTTCGTCGAATCGTCCAGCCCATGCGTGCGTCCAGGCGCGCGCCTCCGCTGCGAAAGCGACGTGCGAGGCGTCGCTCGTGCGCGCGCTGGAGAGTCGCTTCTCAAGGGTCGCCACGCGATCCGCGTTGCCGCGACGCAGATCGACATCCAGCGCGTGCTCGAGCGCCGATTGTAAATCGAGCATGTCGCCGCTGCGCTCGCTCATCGTCATTTCTTGTTGCGCATACCACTCGAGCTCCGTAACCGCGCCGCCATACATACCTGCCACAATAAAGAGCCAGCCATACGTACGAGCGGCCAGCGTGACCAGGCTGTACTGCATGCACAGATCGGCGCACCGCGAAAGCCGCGCGCTCGCCTCGTCATGAAGATCGGACATGACGGCAGCCATTCCGGTACGCTGGAGAATACGCGCGAGCACTTGAGGCGCATCGCTGTGATCGGCCGCTTCCAATGCTCGTTGCGCCGCAGCAATCGATTCCTCGCGCTTCTCCACGCGTCCATACAGCACCGACAGCATTGCGGACGCCTCGCCGCGCGTATCTAGGCTGATCGTCCCGTCGTTCTCGATATCGCGAAGCAACTGTTCGGGGCTTTGCCCGCGGCTGTTGATCGCGGCGCGCGCGGCCCACAACAAAATCGTTCCGCGCGTCTCGGGGTCTTCCGCGCGTTTTGCCGCGCGTTTGAGCAGCGAGATCGCCTGATCGTAGCGGCCGGCGGAGCCTTCCATAAGGCCCTGCAGCGCCAACGGCATCGCGGCGTGCCCCCGACTCTTCGCGTCGAGTGCGTCGAGTGCGGACGAGATGGCATCGGTACGCGCTTCTTCGAAGAGCGCAACTCCGTTCCGCTCCAAAATGCGTAGTATTCCCTTGGAGTCTCGCGCTTGCGCGTAGAGCGAGAGCGCGCTCGGCATATCGTCTGCGGCCTCGAGCGCCTTGCCCGCGCGGATATTGGCATTGCGCACTGCATCGAGCCCGTCAAGGCTCATTTGATGGCGGACGAAGTCGCGGAAGAGTTCGTGGCAGAGGTACGTACCGTGCTGCTCGACGTCGGGCACGATGAACGCTCCGTGGTTGCGCAGCTCTTCGATGCGTCCCAGCGCGTCGTCGTAACCGGCGAGCTGCAGCGTGCGGATGTCGATGCGCGGCAGCAGCACCGCCAGCGCGAGAAATTCGCGTTCGTCTGCGCCGAGATCGCGATAGACTTGCTCGGCGAGGTAGCGATATACCAGTTCGCGCGTCGTGGCTTGGACGTTGCGCAGATCCAGCGAGCGCGTAGACGAACGCAGCGCGAAGCTCAGCGCAGTCGGCCAGCCGTCGGTAAGCGAGAGCAGATCTTTGAGCTCTTCATCGCGCACCCCGATGTGCGCGGAGCGCGCGGCTTCGCGCGCCTCTTCGGGGGTGAATGCGAGATCGGCCTCGTCGATCGCGAGATCCATATCTTGATACGCCATCCACGTGCCGACCGGCAAGTCGAGATACGAACGCGACGCTAGCACCCAACGCACGCGACCCTTCGTGCGTTCGATCAACTCGCTCAGAAAGCGCGTGACATTGGGGTCTTCTTCCGTCACGTGCAGATCGTCGATCGCGATGACGCCGGAGAACGCTTTGAGATGCGCGTGCATCCACAGCGCGAGATCGCGCGCCGGGGACGACGACTTGGCGGCGGATTCGTGGGCGCTAGCGACCGTCTTGCGCGCGTCGGGCGCTATCGGCGAGAGCGCGTCGGCCAAGCCGCGCACGAAGCCGGGCAGCTTGGCGTTGTCGGAGCGCACGTCGTAGCGCACGTGCGGCTCGTCGAGGCGATCGAGGAAATGCCGCAGCGAAATAGACTTGCCGTACCCCGCCGGCGCGACAATGAGCGTCACGCGCAGTTGGGCCGCCATCTCCAGACGTTCTTGGACACGCGGGCGGTAGATCGGGGTAAAGACACCGCCCGCGTCTGGCCGTCCGTCTGAACGGACTGGACGTATCACCGTGCCCTTACTATACAGGGCCACCGAGCGCCGTGTCGAGCGACGGGGTTACTTGAAAGAGCCCGGATCGGGCACGTGGCCTCTTCCGATGAGGGTGGAGAGGAAGTGCGCCAACAGGTCGCCCTGCCACAACAGGCGAGGGGCAGTCCAGGCCCGCTGCACGGGGCAGTCGATCTCGGAGAGCTCTACGACCAGGCCCCCATCGGTCGTTTTGACCCGCCGGAAGGCGTAGTAGTCGAGCAGATTGTCGGTAAAGTTGTCCGGCATGAACCGAAACGGGAAATACCTCTTATAATAGGCGCGCCAAGCATGGGCGGCGTGCAAACTGAGCGCCCGATGATAACCGATGGACGCGCCGGTGGAACACGGCTTGTCGTTGCCGTCGAAGTGAATGAAGACCGCAGCGTCGGCGACGTAACGGCCGTCAAAATCCGCAGGCAGACGCGCGACCGTGACGCCGTGCGCGCGCAACACGCGCGTGACTTCGTCGGCAACAACGGGCGTCCACTGCACTTCGCCCTTTGCTCCCAAGTCGCAACGGTGGTGCGGGAAGCGCGCGCAACTGGCGGGGCGGCCTTCGTGACCGGCCTGCACGACGACGTCCACGCGGATCGGCGTGGGCACGGGCGACGGCGGCGGTGAAGGCGTCGGCGATGCGATGGCAAGTGCGAGCAGCAGCGAAATCATGACCGCCGCACATTCGCGCGCGGGCCTACGAACTCCGCGCTCTCAAGCATTGCGGCTATGCGGCCTTCACGTCGACGTTGCTAGAGAGGCGAAGCGTACGCGCGCAGCCGCCGTTGAGATCGAACACGACAATGGACGCGAGACGTTCGCTGCGCCACAACGCCGCGGCCGAACGAATACGGCGAAAGAGATCGAGACGTCTGCCATCGCGCGGCACCGCCCGCAGCACGACGGCGTGCACGCGGCCATCACGACTGCGCACGATCGCATCGAACGGCGCCGCCGATGCGCCCGCGGCGATGACGTTGCGCACCGGCAGCGCGAAGAGCCGTGCGGCGGGACGCGCGGACAAAAACGCGCGCATAGCGGTGAGGATGCGATCGCGCTGCGTGAAGAGCAGCACAGGACGAACGCCATCGCGCGCCTTGGCTTGCACGCAGCGTTCGAAGCGCACGAGCGCGTCGTCGACTAAAGCCCGCAACGTTGGGCGTTTGCCGGAGCGCAGTGCGCCTGCTAGGGCTCGGCGCATGGCGAGATCGGCAAGGCGAGGGAGCATATCGGCGGCAAGCAGCGGGTCCATCTGTGCCCCCAGCATGCGCAGTAACCATGCCATACGGGTGGCATCGTTATAACGGAAGGCCGGGTGATTAGCCCGGCCTTCGTTGCGCTTTCTGCGACTGACAAAGGCTAGAGATCTTCGGGGTTGATGCCTTTGAGTTTGTCGTATTGGGTTTTCTTGGGTGCCGCGTAGACGGGGGCATCTTCGTAGGTGCCTTCGTATTGCGCGGTTTGCGGTTCGCGATTGCGTTCGTACGCGCTCGCGAGACGACTCATCGGATCGCCGGCTGCGGCGCCCATCGTCTCGATGAGCGCAGCGTCGTCGGCCGTCATGCCGGCGCCCGCAAAGACCTGCTCGAAAGCGTTGCCGGTCTTCGGACGCCCGTCTTCATCGATGTCTTGACCCTCGGGAGTGATCTGGATGTTGCGATAACGCGCCATCCCCGTACCCGCCGGAATCAGTTTACCGATGATGACGTTCTCTTTGAGACCGAGCAGCGGATCGTGTTTGCCCTTGATGGCGGCGTCGGTAAGGACGCGCGTCGTTTCTTGGAACGATGCAGCCGAGAGGAACGAGTCCGTCGCGAGCGACGCCTTCGTGACACCCAGCAGCACCGCCGATGCAGTTGCGACCTGACCGCCTGCAGCCTTGGTCTTTTCGTTGGTCTCGCCAAACGTGGCGACTTCGATCAGTTGACCCGGCAGCATGAGCGTATCTCCGCCGTCGACGATCTTGACCTTGCGCAGCATCGAGCGAACGATCACTTCGATGTGTTTGTCGTTGATGTCGACGCCTTGCGAGCGATAGACCTTCTGCACTTCTTGAACCAAGTAGTTCTGCAGCGCGACTTCGCCTCTGATGCGGATGACGTCGTGCGGATTGAGCGATCCCTCGTTGAGCTGATCGCCGGGTTCGACCGTACCGCCTTCGCGCACCGTGAGGTGCGTGCCGTACGGCACGTCGTACTCGTGCTCTTCCCCGCCGTCATCGGTAACGATGATCGCGCGACGATGCTTGTCGTCGAATACCTTGACCGTACCGGCCACTTCGGTGATGACCGCTTGACCTTTGGGTTTGCGTGCTTCGAAGATTTCTTCGACACGCGGCAAACCGGTGATGATGTCCGCGGTCGCGACGCCGCCCGTATGGAAGGTACGCAGCGTGAGTTGCGTGCCTGGTTCGCCGATGGACTGCGCGGCGATGATGCCGACCGCGGTGCCGATGTCGACAGCGTTGCCGGTTGCCAGATCGCGGCCATAGCACAGCGAGCACACGCCGTGCTTCGCTTGGCACGTGAGCACCGAACGAATCTTGACCTGCTCCACGCCGGCCTCGATGAGCGCTTTCGCTTTCTCTTCGTCGATCTCGTCGTTGCGCTTGACGATCGCCGTGGTGGGACGCTTGGGATCGGTGCGGACTTCTTCAGCCGAGCGGCGACCGATAATGCGGTCGAAGATCGGCTCGATGATCTCTTTACCGACGCGAATGTCGCGAACCAAGATGCCGTTGGACGTACCGCAGTCTTCTTCGCGGATGATAACGTCCTGCGACACGTCGACGAGACGACGCGTGAGGTAGCCGGAGTCGGCCGTGCGCAACGCGGTGTCGGCGAGACCCTTACGCGCGCCGTGCGTCGAGATGAAGTATTCGAGGACGGTCAAGCCTTCTTTGAGGGACGCTTTGACCGGAATCTCGAGAATGCGGCCCGACGGGTCGGACATGAGTCCGCGCATACCACCCAGCTGCTTGACCTGCGCGATGGAACCACGGGCGCCCGACGTAGCCATCATGAAGACGGGGTTGAGCGGATTCTGTGCAGCCTGCATGGCTGCCGTAACCGCATCGCTGGTCTTCGACCAGATTTCGATCGTCTTGGTGTAGCGCTCGTCATCGGAGATGAAGCCCTGCTCGTATAGACGATGCAGCTCGTCAACTTCGACTTGGGCGCGGCTGATGAGGTCGTGCTTCTCCTGCGGCACCACGATGTCGCCGATCGACACGGTAGTACCCGAGAGCGTGGCGTGATGGAAACCCAGCTCCTTGATGGCGTCGAGGAAGCGCGCGGTCTCCGCGTTGCCGTACTTGCGGTAACACTCGGTGATCAGTTTTTTGAGCGCCGTTTTGTCGACCACACTGTTGATATACTCGTGCCGCCACGACGGCGGGAACGCCTGATTGAAAATCATGCGGCCCACGGTCGTTTTGATCAGCTCACCCTTCCAGCGCACGTAGATCCAGTCTTGGAGCGAAACCGCGTTGGCGTCGAGCGCCAAGATGGCTTCCTTCGGATCGTAGAACGTCGGCAACACGCCGGGCGCATCGGCGCTCGGTGCGTTTTTCGGTGTCGGCCGCGGAGCTGCAAGTTTGTCTTCTTCGGCCGTCGCACCGCGCGCGGGTCCCTTGTATTCGTCGCGATTGAACGTGAGGTAGTACAGACCCAAGACCATGTCTTGCGTCGGGATCGACACCGGGTTGCCGTAGGCAGGCAGCAAGATGTTGTTGGACGACAGCATCAGGATGCGCGCTTCGGCTTGTGCGCCGGCGGAGAGTGGCAAATGCACCGCCATCTGGTCGCCGTCGAAGTCGGCGTTGTAGGGCGTGCAGACCAGCGGATGCAGGTGGATGGCTTTGCCTTCAACCAGCACGGGCTCGAACGCCTGAATGCCCAAGCGATGCAGCGTCGGTGCGCGGTTGAGCAGCACCGGATGCTCTTTGATGACTTCTTCGAGCACGTCCCAAACTTCCGGGCGCACGCGTTCCACCATGCGCTTGGCGCTCTTGATGTTGTGCGCTTGCTGGCGATCTACCAGCTTCTTCATGACGAACGGCTTGAAGAGCTCGAGCGCCATCTCTTTGGGCAGGCCGCATTGATGCAGCTTGAGATTTGGACCGACCACGATAACCGAACGGCCGGAGTAGTCCACACGCTTGCCGAGCAGGTTCTGACGGAAGCGACCCTGTTTGCCTTTAAGAATGTCGGAGAGCGACTTGAGCGGACGGTTGTTGGGGCCCGTGACCGGACGCCCGCGACGACCGTTATCGATGAGGGCGTCAACCGCTTCCTGCAGCATGCGCTTTTCGTTGCGGATGATCACTTCGGGCGCGTTGAGTTCTAGCAGCCGTTTGAGGCGGTTGTTGCGGTTGATGACGCGGCGATAGAGATCGTTGAGGTCGGACGTGGCGAAACGGCCGCCGTCGAGCTGCACCATGGGGCGCAGCTCGGGCGCGATGACCGGAACAGATGAGAGCACCATCCACTCGGGCTTGTTGCCGCTGGAGATGAACGCTTCGACGACTTCGAGACGTTTGATCGCCTTGAGTTTCTTTTGACCGGTGGTCTCTTTGAATTCTTTGCGCAGATCTTCTTGAATCTTCTTGAGGTTCAGGTCGCGCAGCAGCTCGCGGATCGCTTCGGCACCCATGCCCGCTTTAAAGCGGTTGGAGTACTTGTCGCGCGATTCGCGATACTTCGCTTCGGAGAGCACTTCGCGCTTGAGCAGCGGCGTGTCGCCGGGATCGATGACCACGTACGCCGCGAAGTAGATGACCTTCTCAAGCTGGCGCGGCGACATGTCGAGCAGAATGCCGATGCGGCTGGGCACACCCTTGAGATACCAAATGTGGCTGACAGGCGTGGCCAACTCGATGTGGCCCATGCGTTCGCGGCGTACTTTCGCGCGCGTGATTTCCACGCCGCAGCGATCGCAGATCATGCCTTTGAAGCGGATCCGCTTGTACTTGCCGCAATGGCATTCCCAGTCTTTGGTGGGGCCGAAAATCTTTTCGCAGAACAAGCCGTCGCGTTCGGGCTTGAGCGTACGATAGTTGATGGTCTCGGGTTTTTTGACTTCGCCGAAAGACCACGCGCGAATCTGCTCCGGTGATGCCAAGCCAATTCGCATCGCATCGAAGTTGTTGACGTCGATAAGGTTCACGAGAACTCCGCAGGCCCGTTACCGACCGAGCTTACGCAGGGAGCGCGTCTCACGTCGTCACGTAAGGGGTCCCACCGTTGCCGCAGGCCGACTCAATCGTGAGGTCGGGGCACAGACGCTCAGTATACTGCCAAGGCGGTCATTTTTCAAGCGCCCGAATTTGTCGAGGGCGATAAAAGTCGCACTGAAGGCGACAACGGTTCTGACAGGGCGAGGTGCCGCTAGCCGATTTCGCGCTCTAGGAAGACCAGTAAGCCGCGATCGTGCTGAGGATCCTCCTTTACGTGTACGATGCGCCAGCCGTCAGCACCCAAAGCCTTTAGCTTGGAAAACTCGTCCGAGTTCTCGTCTCGCAGACCTATGCGGTCGAAAGTTAGGACCTTAAATTCAAACTTTTTCATCGACGATTGCCTTCCGTTCTCCGGTTTGCGCGCTCCGTAAGGCGGTGCTTTGCGGTGCACGCCGCGCGCGACCTGCCGTACGAGGTTCCGTAGCCGCCTTGGAGATCTTTTCCCAATTCCGGTCGCTTGTATGCCCGCGGCTCCGAGCACAGTAAAAAGCCTAAGCCGGCGCGACGTACGCCGCGAAGACCTCGGCGAATGCATCGAAGTCCTCGCGGTGTACGTTGTGGCCGACCCCCGCGAACGGCACGAACGTAACGTTGCGGTTGCGTTGCGCTTCGGCGCGCAGTTTTTCGTATGCGACGGGCGCGCTGATCGAGTTCTGCGAGTCCGCCATGGCGAGCAGCACCGATTTTTTGTACTCGGCGACGAGGCTGCGCAAATCCCACGCTTGCGCGGGATTTTCGTCGCGCAGGCCGGCCAGCGGTGCCGTGGTCATGCTCGCGACGGCGTGCACCTTGCCTTCTCGGTCGAGCGGATGCCAGGCCGCATACTCGGCGCGAAACGCGTTGGCGCGTGCTTCGCCCGTCGTGCCAAACTGCGCGTCGAGTTCTTCTATAAACTCGGCGTACCACATATCCGAGCACTGCTGCAGCATCGGATCGATGGCAACGACCTTGCCGGCGTTGCTACGATCGCCAACGCGCAGCACCACGGCGCCGCCCCACGAGTGGCCGATGGACGCGAGCGGTGTTTCGCCGAGCGCCGCGAGGACGTTTTCGAAATCACGCGCGCCCCGCTCGAGCGTCATGGGACCGGCCACCGTTGCGCTGTCGCCATGGCCACGCTGATCGTACGCTGCAACGCGGTAGTTCTGCGAAAAGCGATCGGCCAAGCGCAGAAAGGAACGACGCGAACTGGCCATGCCGTGCACGCACAGCAGCAGCGGGCCGCTTTCTCCCCACATCTCCAGCAGCGTCTGCGCGCCGTCGTCGAGGCGAATGTTGCGGATCACGCGCGTCGTCCGCGGCGCGAGGCAAACGTCAGTTCGGAGATACCCGACTTGTCGAGATCGCCGAGCCCTTCGACCTTCATGCGTTCGTACTGTTCGTATGTCGCTCGCGTGAGCGGAAGTTGCAGGCCCGCCTCCCGCGCGAGCGCTAGCGCGATGCCGGAGTCTTTGGCAGCATGTTGGGCCGAGAAGTAGCATTCGTGATCGCGATGCTGCATGTCGGCGCCATCGGTAGCCAGCACGCGCGAATCGGCGCCCGTCTGCGCGAACACCTCGCGCACCACGTCGAGATCGAGACCGAGCGCGTCGGCGAGACCGAGGCCTTCGGCAAGACCCGCGGTGTTGACGTTCATCACCATGTTCACAAGCGCTTTGAGCTGTGCGGCTCGTCCCGCTTCGCCGACGTAGCGCAACGATTTGCTCATCTTCTCCAGCAGCGGCTTCACGCGTTCGAATGTTTCGCGACGGCCGCCGACCATGAGGTAGAGCGTGCCTTCGCGTGCCTGCGGTATGGAGCTGGCCATGCAGGCCTCGAGCGAGGCGGCACCGCGCGCTTCGCATAGGCGCTGCACGTCGACGTGAATACTCGGCGTGACGGTCGCGCAGTTGATGAAAACCTTTCCCATTGCGTTCTGCAGCAGCGAGTCACCGCTTTCGGCAAAGATGCCGCGCATCGCGGCGTCGTCGGTCACTACGGTGAGCGCAACGTCACATTCGTGCGCCACTTCGGCTAGCGTGACGGCAGCGCGCGCGCCTACCTCATCGGCGAGCGCACGTACGCTTGTTTCGTTCACGTCGTGCACGACGGTAACGTTTGCGCCTACGTCGTGCAGGCGCCGCGCCACATTGGCGCCCATCCGCCCAGCGCCCACGATACCTATGCGAAAATCGCTCATGCAGCGTTCTTCTGAGGTTTCGCAGCGGAGCCCCGCAGGGTACGAGCCTCTTATGAGCCTTAAAAAGATCCTGGTCACGGCAGCGGTCGCCGCATTCGCCTTTACCGCAATGCCGATACAGCCGGCACTGGCAAACGGAGCCGCATCCACGCGCAACATCATTCTCGGCGGCGCGCTGGCCGCGGGCGCGACCTATCTGATCATTCAACATAACCGCAAAGTACACGAAAAATACGCTGCAGACGCGGCGCAAACCGCAGATGCGAACGGGCGCGCGAACGATGCGTGGGCGGCGTACAAGTCAGAGCGGCACGCTTATGTCGAACAAGTAGCGGTCAACTCCGATCTAAAAAGAGAAGTCGCGTACCAGCATAGTATTGTCGCGCAACAGCAGCGGCAGTTGGCGGCGATCAATGGCAAAGGCAACACCTTCGTGCAGACGCACCGGGTCGCGCAGGCGCCCATGCCCAAGAAGATCGCTCCATCGCGGCAGGTAGCAATGGTCTCGTACGGCTGGGGAACGATCTAGTTGCACGCGCGCACAACGATTCGACTGGGAGCCCTAGCCGCAATGCTAGCGCTCCCGCTAGCGGCATGCGGAGGGGGTGGCGGCGGTTCCGCGCAGTCCACGGCTGACGCCATTACGAAGGCGGCATATGCCAACGATTACAATGGCGTCACGTCGTCGTTTGACGACACTCTCAAGCAGCAAGTGACGCGTGCGAGCGTCGGGGTGATCTCCGACAAGATGCACGCGCTGGGCGACTACAAGGGTCTCTCTCTGCTCGCGACCGATAACGCGAAGAACGAATACACGTTCAAAGCAGCGTTTTCCAAAGGCACCATGAATGTCGTAGAACGCCTGGATAGCAGCGGCGAGGTAGCCGCGTATCGAGTCATCCCGGAGTCGACGTAGTCACCTCAGCCGGTGTTGTGGAGACCCGCCGAGATGCCGTTGATCGTTGCGGCCAGCGCACGATTGAGGCCGTCGCCGGTCTCGCCGGCGCGCTTGCGGCGGAGTAGCGCGAGTTGCAGCCAACTTAATGCGTCGACGTACGGGTTGCGCAATTTGATCGAACGAGCCAGCACGGGCCTGCGCTCGAGCAGGCTGATCTGATCCGTCACACGCAGCAGCACGCTTTCCGTACGCATCCACTCCTCTTCGATGCGCGCGAACGTGCGCTCGCGAATGCCTGCATCCGCGACGAGATCGGCGTACTGACGCGCGATCGGCGCGTCGGCTTTGACCAGCGCCACTTCGACGTTGTCGATCATATCGGCAAATATGGGAAACTCGCGATACATCTCGCGCAGCAGCGCGTCGCTCTGCACGTTGTCGGCGGCAAAACGTTCCAGTGCATAGCCGACGCCGAACCAACCCGGCAGACCGTGACGGCTCTGCATCCACCCGAACACCCACGGAATCGCGCGCAGCGCAGCTAAGTCGCCGCCTTGCGAACGGCGCGCGGGGCGCGAGCCGATGTAGAGATCGGCGAACTCGCGCACGGGCGTCGCCTCTTCGAAGTAGGCAACGGTTTCGGGGTTGTCGGCGATCTGCGCTCGGTAAAACGCGAACGAGTCCGCGCTCATCTGCTCCATCGCACTTTCCCATACGGTCTTCGGGGCAGCTTGCGGACGCGCGCGCAGCGTGAGCGCCTCGAGGGACGCGGCCACCATGACGTCGAGATTGCGTAGCGCCAACACTTCGTCGGAGTACTTCCAGTTGAGCACTTCGCCTTGCTCGGTGATGCGGATACGACCCGTAAACGCGCCCGACGGCTGCGCGACGATGGCACGATGCGTAGGCCCGCCGCCGCGTCCGACCGTTCCGCCACGCCCATGAAAGAGCTGTAAGGTCACGCCGCATTCGCGTGCGACGACGTGCAGCGCGCGGTGCGCCTTGAACACTTCCCACGTACTCGCAACCATACCGCCGTCCTTGTTGGAATCGGAGTAACCCAGCATCACTTCGAAGCGGCGCCCCCACGAGTCGAGCAGCGGTTGGAACTCCGGCGCACTCCACAAGCCGCGACAGATGTCGGGGCAAGCACGCAAATCTTCGATCGATTCGAAGAGCGGCACCGGCGTCAGGCCGGGATCGTTCTCGCTCCCCTCCACACGCACGCCTGCCGCCCGCGCGATGCGCAGCGCATTGAGCATGTCGTTCGTGCCGCGCGCGCCGCTGATAACGAACGCGCGAATCGCGCCGCCGCCGTACTCACGCTTGAGATCGACCACGGCACGCAATGTCTCGAGCGTTTCACGCGTCGCTTCGGAGAACGCCTGCAGCGGCTGCGCGCCCAGTTCGTCCACCGTGCGCGCGAGAATGTCGGCGTGCTGGCGGACGTCGAGGACGTGCAGGCCGAAACCGAACGTCTCCACACTTCGCACGAGCGGATCGATCCAGCGTTCGGCGATACTCCCGCCGCGATGCGCTATCAGGCTGTCGCGCATTGCGCGCAAGTCCGCAAGGCACTCGTCCGGCGACGCATAGGCGGCCGCGCTTGCCGGCTCGTCGCGCGCTGCGCGCAGGCGAATCAGCACGTCGTCGAGCAACAGGCGATAGAGCTCGTACGGCGAGCGATTCAAACCGTCGTGACGCGCGCCCGGCAGTTCGCGCTCGTATTTCTCCAAACGTTCGCGCACGACGTCGCCGACATCGACGTGTAACGTCGAACTGCTTACCGCGTCCATGGCCACCGCGGCTGCGCGAACGTGACTGTCGAGCGCAACGCGCCGCGCGGCATGCAACGCTTCGCGCGTAAGAACGGCGGTGACGAACGGGTTCCCATCGCGGTCCCCGCCGATCCACGAACCGAAGTGCACGCACGTGGGCAGATCGCGCGCGGCAATATCGGCGCCATATACGGTACGAAACGCATCGGCGATGTCGTCGTAGAGCTGTGGGATCGTGCGGATCAGCGTCGCGCCGTAAAAGTCGAGGCCCATCTTAATTTCGTCGCGCACCGTGGGACGACGTCGATGCACTTCGTCGCTCTGCCACAACGCGTCTACTTCGGCGCGGATGCGCTCGGCGCCAAGTTGCGCGGTGCGGGGTTCCAACGGGAGCAGGTCGAGCGCTTCCAACTCGGCGGCGATGCGCCGGCGTTTGAAGAGCACGGTGCGTCGTGCCACTTCGGTCGGATGCGCGGTGAAGACCGGAATAACATCGACGCGTGAGAGTGCGGCAAGCGCGTCATCAATGCCGACACCGGCGTCGCGCATGCGGCGCAGCGTGCCGAGAAACGTGCCGGGCAGCACCGTTGCGTTGGGATCACACGCGGCAGCACGGCGGCGGCGTTTGCGGTGATTCGTTTCGGCTAAATTCGTCAGCTCGAAATATGTGGCGAACGCCTTGGCTAAACGATACGCGCGATCGTCGTCACTTTGCGGCACCAGGCATGCGACGGCTGCAAGATCGACGCCGCCCACGCGTTCGCGGCGTTCGATCGCCAGCGCGCGCAGCCGTTCGACCGCCCCGAAGAACGACTCGCCTTCCTGACCGACGAGCACGTGCCCCAAGATGGTGCCCAGCGAACGCACGTCGCGACGCAACGGCACTTCTTTGGTGGCCGGATCTTGACCGAGCAGTTCAGCTAACCGCTCGGTTTGATTGGGCGCTGCCCAGAGACGTTCGATTGCTACAAACCGCAGGTATCGCCGGCTTTGAGAATCTCCGGCTTAAAGGCGATCTCTTGCAGTTCCAACTGTTGCACGACGTCTTTGAGCGTACCCGATTTAGCCGTGACGCTGGCGTTGCCCTCGGCGGTGCGGCCAGGATCTAAGCCGCTCTGACGGGCGAGCGCCAGGGCCGCGGCCTGACCGAAGATGATGTTGCGCAGCGCTGATTTGAACGCCACCACGTCACCCGTGTCGCCGCTCTGTTGATCGACGTGGAACTGCGCCTGGCCTTCGTTGTCGTAGTACGTCTCGGCCATCGACGTATAGGTCGCCGCAAGCGAACGCTGTAGATCGATGAGGTTCTGCAGGCGCTGACGCATGTTGTCGACCTGCTGATCTTTACCCGCCGGCACCTGTTGCCACGAACGCGCCATGACGCCGTCTTCGAGCGAGAGGTTTTGGTTGATCTGCCATACGATCCGCGAGAGCCTGCTCATCGAGACCGTGTTACGCGCGTTGAACGTGGCCGAATCGTCGTACGAATTATCGAGACTGGCAACGTCGGCTTGGCTGACGGCGGAGAGGCCGCGGTTGTCTTTGAGAAACTGTAGCATCGAGCGGTTGATCGCGTCGAACGCCTCATCGTTGCGCGAGTTAACGTACGCGACCGGAACGGCGAGCGTTCGCACCTGGTTGCAAAAGGTCGAGACCTTGACGGTCACGATCGTTTTGAGGTGCGGCGACGGCGAGGGAGCGGGAACGGCCGCAGTTAATGCGGCGAGGAGCAGTGGAACAAACACCATTTAATCACAATCCGCAGGCATCGCCGGCTCTAAGAATTTCAGGTCGAAAGGCCATCTCTTGCAGCCGCAATTGCTGTACGATCGCCGCAACGTTGTCAGACTTGGCAATATCGGAAACCTCGGGTTGCGCCACTTTCGATACATCGTCTCCCGCCTTGCGCGCTTGCGCGAGGGCCGAGACCTGACCGAGGATAATACTGCGCAGGAGCGTTTTATACTGCGCGGGGTCGCCTGACTCCGCCGACTGCATCTGAGAAGCTTTGTCGCCCGCCGTGCCTTGCTGGTCGCTTTTGAACTGCGCGTTTCCCTGATTGTCGAAGTACATATCCGCCATCTGCATGTAGCGATTCGCAAGCGCGCGCTGTAAATCGATCAGATTTTGCAGGCGCTGGCGCATCGCATCGACCTCCGGATCCTGGCCCGCCGGGGTTGCCTGCCAAGACCGATGCATGACGCCGTCTTCAAGCGCGACGTTCTGTTCGATCTGATATGCGATCTTCGAGAGTTGCCCGAGCGTCAGCGTGTTAGCGCCGTTGTAGATCGCCGAATCGTCGTAGGTACTCTCCATATTTTGAAACTGGGATTTCGTCACAGCGCCGACGCCGCGATTGTCGCTGAGGAACTTGAGCATCGACCGGTTAATTGCGTCGAAGGCCTGATCGTTTCGCGTAGTAACGTAAGCGACAGGAACGCCCAAACTACGTACCGAGTTGCAGAACGTCGAGACTTTAACGGTAACGATGGTCTTGAGCGCCGGTTGCGGCGACGGCATGGGAGCCGCAGCGAGCGCAGCTAGTAGAAGTGAAGCGATCATTGCGCCTGCTCGTTTCTGCGCGCACGCGTACCGCTCCCTTGGCGCGTTCGAAGCATAGAATCTGCTGAACGCGGCAAGGGAGCGCGGGGTTTAGAAGCTCTCGTCTTGGTCGTTCGAGGGCTCGGCGAACGGCGTGTCGCCGTCCTCGTCCTCGAATGACGGGCGGTCGTCTTCGTAAACGACTTCCTCTTCTTCCTCGAGTTCGTAACCTTGCGTACCCTCGACGTCTTCCTCGGCCGGTTCTTCGCCGGCGACGAAGATGTCTTCGGACTCGACCACGGCACGCACCGCCGGAGGCGGCTCGGGCAACGGAGCGGAGGTATCGATCGGCTTGCTGTCGTCGATTTCTTCTTCCTCTTCTTCGTCGTCAGTGTCGCCGACGGCATCGTCGACGTTAGCGCCTTCGGCTGCGGCTTCGGCCACGGCTTCGCGGGCGGCCACGGCCGTCTGCGATACACGCGGTTCTTCTTCACCCATGAGATAGCCGAACTCTTGGCGTTCGCGCTCGCCGAGATCGTCGTCGCTGGTTCTAACCACGACTTCTTCGCGATTTTCGGTGAGCACTTTGACGTCGAGCGCCAACGACTGCAGCTCTTTGATGAGCACCTTGAACGATTCGGGAACACCCGGTTCCATAACGTTCTCGCCTTTGACGATCGCTTCGTACGTTTTCACGCGACCCACGACGTCGTCGGACTTCACGGTGAGCAGTTCTTGCAGCGTGTAGGCCGCGCCGTATGCTTCGAGCGCCCAGACTTCCATTTCTCCGAAACGCTGTCCGCCGAACTGCGCCTTGCCACCCAGCGGCTGCTGCGTGATCATCGAGTATGGGCCCGTCGAACGCGCGTGGATCTTATCGTCGACCAAATGCGCCAGTTTGAGCATGTAGATCATGCCGACGGTAACCGGCCGCGAGAAGCGATCGCCGGTACGCCCGTCGCGCAGCCAAGCTTTGCCGTCGGGCGCGAGGCCCGCGTCCTGCAGCCAGTCTTCGATATCTTCGGCGTGCGCGCCATCGAACACCGGCGTGGCCACATTCATGCCCAGCATGTGCGCGGCCCAGCCGAGATGCGTCTCGAGGATCTGACCCAAGTTCATGCGCGACGGCACGCCCAGCGGGTTGAGCACGATGTCGACCGGCGAGCCGTTTTCGAGATACGGCATGTCTTCTTCGGGCAGCACTTTGGCGATGACGCCCTTGTTGCCGTGACGTCCCGCCATCTTGTCGCCTTGCAGAATCTTACGCTTCTGCGCCACGTAGACGCGCACGAGATGGTTCACGCCGGGCGAAAGTTCGTCGCCGTTTTCGCGCGAGAACACCTTGACGTCGATGATCTTGCCTTTTTCACCGTGCGGCACTTTGAGCGAGGTGTCGCGCACTTCACGCGATTTCTCGCCGAAGATGGCGCGCAGCAGACGCTCTTCCGCGGTGAGTTCGGTCTCGCCCTTGGGCGTAACCTTACCGACCAGGATGTCTTCGGGGCGAACTTCGGCGCCGATGCGCACGATGCCGCGCTCGTCGAGGTCTTTGAGCGCATCTTCACCGACGTTGGGGATGTCGCGCGTGATCTCTTCGGGCCCGAGTTTCGTGTCGCGCGCTTCGCACTCGTACTCTTCGATGTGTATCGAGGTGAAGCGATCTTCCTTGACCATACGTTCGCTGATCAGGATGGCGTCTTCGTAGTTGTAGCCTTCCCACGGGATGAACGCGACCATGACGTTCTGGCCGAGCGCCAGTTCGCCGTCGTCGGACGAAGGGCCGTCGGCGAGCATTTGTCCCGCAACGATCTTCTGGCCCATCTCCACGATGGGACGCTGATTGATGCACGTGCCCGCATTCGAGCGCGTGAACTTCAGCAAGTCATAGCTTTTTTCGTCGCCGACGGAGTTGGTGATGGCGATGGATTTCGAATCCACCGCACTCACGACGCCGCCTTCGGTTGCAACCACGCAGCCACCGGAGTCTTTGGCCGAACGATACTCCATACCGGTGCCGACGATCGGCGCCTGCGGGCGGAGCAGCGGCACGGCCTGACGCTGCATGTTGGCGCCCATGAGCGCGCGATTTGCATCGTCGTGCTCCAAGAACGGAATCAGCGCCGTTGCGACCGAGACGATCTGCTTGGGGGAAACGTCCATGAGCTGCACGCGCGTAGCCGGTTCTTCAACATAGGCTTCGGCATAACGGCACACGACCGAGTCCGCCGTGATTTTGCCCTTGGCGTCGATCGGCGTATTGGCCTGCGCGATGATGTATTCGTCTTCGCGGTCGGCGGTGAGGTATACGATCTCGTCGGTGACGATGCCGTTTTCGACCACGCGATACGGCGTTTCGATGAAACCGAAACGATTGACGCGGCCGAACGTCGCCAGCGAACCGATGAGACCGATGTTCGGACCTTCCGGGGTTTCGATGGGGCAGATGCGGCCGTAGTGCGAGTGGTGAACGTCGCGCACTTCGAAGCCCGCGCGTTCGCGCGAGAGACCACCCGGCCCGAGGGCCGAGAGGCGGCGCTTGTGCGTGAGCTCGGCCAGCGAGTTCGTTTGATCCATGAACTGCGAAAGTTGCGAGGATCCGAAGAACTCTTTGATCGCTGCAACGACCGGGCGGATGTTGATGAGCGCCTGCGGCGTGACCGTCTCGATGTCTTGCACGGTCATGCGTTCGCGCACCACACGTTCGAGACGCAGCAAACCGATGCGGAACTGGTTCTGCAGCAGTTCGCCGACAGAACGCACGCGGCGGTTGCCCAAGTGATCGATGTCGTCCTTGGGAATGACGCGGGCGGCGACGCGGATGAGACGGCGAATGACCGCGATCATGTCCGCACGCGAAAGACAGCGCGCGTCGGCGGTGGGACGCTCGAGCTTCGCGTCGAGATATTCGTCCACGGTAACCGTGGGCTTCTCCAGACGCGCTTCGACGTCGGGGTTCTCGATTTGATAGTGGAACTTGCCGTTGAGTTTGTAACGGCCCACGCCGGCGAGATCGTAGCGCTTGTCGTCGAAGAACAGCGACTCGAGCATCTTCTCGGCGTTGTCGGCGTTCTCGGGCTCGCCGGGACGCAGCTTCTTGTAGATCTCCTTGAGCGCTTCGTCGCGCTTGGTGATCTCGTCGTCTTTGATCAGCGAGTTAAGAATGAAATTGTCGGGCTCTTTATCTGGGAAGAGCTTGTCGAAAAGCCCGCGCAGTTCGGTTTCGCGACCGTTCTTCTCTTCGTCTTTCTTCGACTTGCTGGTCTTTTCCGGAGGCGCGTCTTCTTTGGGCGCGACCACTTCGCGGCGCGGCTGATACAGATCGGCGAAGAGTTTGAGAATCGCTTCGTCGCTCTCCCAATTGTAGCCGAGATCCGGACGCGCGAGCGCGCGGATGAACGTGGAGACGTAGATCTTGCGATTCTTGTCGATGCGAACGCCGATCGTGCCTTCGGTTATGTCGTTCTTCGTGCCGTTATCGGTTTCGAACTCGATCCAGGCGCCGCGGTTAGGAATGATGGTGGCATTCCACGTGGGGCGCGCGTTGGTGTCGACATCCTGGCTGTAGTACACGCCGGGCGAGCGCACGAGCTGGCTGACGATCACGCGCTCCGCGCCGTTGATCATGAACGTGCCCTTGTCGGTCATGAGCGGGAAATCGCCCATGAAGATCTCTTGATCGGGAATGCCCTTGATCTCGCCCGACTCGGCCGTGACCAAGCGGACGCGCACGCGCAGGGGGGCGCTGTACGTCATGTCGCGTTCGCGGCACTCTTCAATAGAGTACTTCGGTTCGCCAAGGCTGTGCTCGCCGAACTGGAGGATCAGGTTGCCGGTGAAGTCCTTGATCGGGGAGATCGAAGCGAAGGCTTCGCCCAGACCTTCCGTCTTGAACCAGTCGAAGCTGGCTTTTTGGAGCTCGATGAGGTTGGGGATCTCCAGCACATCGGCGATTTTGGCAAACGAGTGCCGTTGACGTTTGGGGCCGGGATCCGGCGGGGTCTCGACCGTGAACGCTCCGGTCGGCATGGGGAAGTTGTTCGCAAGCGCCGTGCTGACGCCGTGTGTGGCGCCTCCGGCTCGCTTCGACTTGCCCTTTGCGCCCGCGGACGTCTTCGCGGGGGCTTTGGGAGCCGTCGTTTTCGCCATCTGTTTTCTATCTCTCGCTCTGCTCGGTTGTGCGCGCAACCCCGCGGCACGGCAAAAAAGCGACTCCGTCCTGGCCTTGGTGGAGGTCGCCTCAATAATTGTGGCTTGTCAGCCGCGGGGCATAGATGCCGAGTATAAGCGGCTCGGCCCCAAGAGTCAACCTCCTTTAGCAGGGTTCCCAGGAGCCCGACGCGACGACGAGGAGAAAAGGGTAGGTATGCGATATCTTTCCGCGCCTCGCGCGCTTGCCTGCTGCCTGGCCGGGCTACTCCTCGGCGCTACGGCTGGCCCATCATCCTTTGCCGAAGAGGCCGTTACCGTGCCGATCTCCGTGGGGACGCTTTCGGGAACGCTGACGATTCCCAACGGGCCGGGGCCGTTTCCAGCAGCGGTGATTATCGCCGGGTCCGGGCCGACCGATCGCGACGGCAACGCACCGCCCATGTCGCACAGCGACGCGTACTTGAAACTCGCGCACGACTTGGCGGCGCTGGGCGTAGCGACCCTGCGATACGATAAGCGCGGCGCGGGCGTCGGCACTTTTTTACAAGGCGAATCTTCGCTGCGCTTCGATGACCTTGTCGACGACGCAGTCGCAATGGCTGGCCGCCTTGAGGGCGACAAGCGTTTCAACTCGGTCTCCATTATCGGTCACAGTGAAGGATCGCTGATCGGCATCTTGGCTGCGCAGCGCGACCCTCACATTCGCTCGGTGGTTTCGATCGCGGGGGCGGGACGTGACTTGGCGACGATCATCGACAAGCAAATCCGCGCGAACCCGCATATCTCGTCCTCTGTCGTCGCCGAAGTCGAGCGCATCAACGCATCGCTACTGGCTGGAAAGACCGTCTCCGACGTCAATCCCAATCTCTACGTACTCTTTCGACCGAGCGTGCAGCCGTATTTGATCTCCGAATACAAATACGATCCCGTCAAAGAGATCGCGAAGCTGACGATCCCGGTGTTGATCGTGCAGGGCGCACACGACATTCAAGTGGACGTCAAGGACGCACGTCTTCTTTCGGCAGCGGATCCACGCGCAAAGTTGGTGCTCATCGACGGAATGAATCACATGCTAGTGGATGCACCGGAGGACCGGACAGCGAATATAGCAACATACGACGAGCCGCAGCTTCCGCTCGACCCGCACCTCGCACCAACGATTGCTACTTTTTTAAAATGATTGCACCTGGTTTCTCCGGCACGATCGGCAATACGCCACTGATCGAACTGCGCGCGCTTTCCGCGGCGATTGGCAGACACGTTCTCGGCAAAGCCGAGTTTTTGAATCCCGGCGGTTCGGTGAAGGATCGCGCGGCGCGCGGCATCGTGGACGACGCAGAGAAAAGCGGCGCGCTGCGACCGGGCGGGACGATCGTGGAAGGCACCGCCGGCAACACGGGTATTGCGCTGGCGCTGGTGGCAAACGAACGCGGATATGGCTGCACGATTTTCGTGCCCGACGATCAGTCGCAAGAAAAGATCGATCTGCTGCGCGCGTACGGCGCCGACGTTCGCGTGGTGCCGGCCGTTGGATTTGCCAACGAGAACAACTATTACCATCAGGCGCGGCGCGCGGCCGAAGCGATACCGGGCGCGTTTTGGGCGAATCAGTTTGAGAACACGTCGAATCGCCGCGCGCACGAAGCAACGACCGGCCCCGAAATCTGGCTGCAGACCGGCGGACGCATCGATGCGTTTGTGGCGGCGGCCGGAACGGGCGGTACCGTCGCGGGCGTTTCGCTCGCGCTCAAGGAGCGCTCCGCCAAAGTGCAGACGGTGTTATGCGATCCGATGGGATCGGCGCTCTTTCACTACGTCAACGACGGCGAGTTGACTGCGGACGGCGATTCCGATTTGGAAGGCGTGGGCATCAAGCGCCTGACCGCAAACTTTAAAGACGCGCCGATCGATCGCGCGGTGCGCGCGACCGACGCCGAAGCGATCGGCATGACGCATTGGCTGCTGGCGCACGAAGGGTTGTTCGTCGGCGGTTCGGCGGGTTTGAACGTCGTCGGTGCGGCGCGCGTAGCGCGCGAGCTGTCTGAGGGCTCAACCGTGGTCACGATTCTTTGCGATGGCGGCGGACGCTATCTTTCGCGCATCTTCAACGATGCGTGGCTGCAAGAAAACAGCTTTACGAAACCGCGAAACCTCGACTTTCTCTAGACGAGATCGAGAATGACGCGCAAGCCTTCTCCGACCTGCGCCATCACCGCGTCCGAGAGTCTGCCCAACGATTCACCGCGCAGACGTGCTTGATCCACGACGCGCACCTGATTGCACTGCACGAGGCTCTCTTTGACGACACCGCCATCGCCAATCGCAACGCGCACGTTGAGGAGATTGCCCTCACGCGCTCGCGCCGATACGAGCGGACACACGATCGTCAACAGCGAGCTACGATTGGCCGCATCGGTTTGAACGACCACGCAGGGACGGGTTTTGCGAAGCCCGCTACCCACGACGGGGTCCATGGCAACAAACCAAACGCTGCCGCGCACGATTTCCGCCTCGCTCACGGCAGATAGGGGTTCTCGAAGGATTCGTCCGGCTCGAGCCCGTCGGTTAATACGCCCTCCCATTCGCGGGCGGCGGTCAAATCGTGCGCGGCGTTTCCTTCGGAAATTCGCTCGACCTCGGCGTCGAGCAGCGCGCGTTGACGCCTGCGCGCCTCTTTTACCGACGCATCGACCATAAATGCGGTGCGGTTGCCGCTAACCTCGTCGATAAGGCTCAGCGCCTCTTCCGGTACGAGCATTGAAATTCGAGGCATACGTTTAATATGGCTGCCATATATGCATTCGTCAAGCGTTCAGGCGTAGCGGGCAGCGGGCACGTGCTACGGTTGCGAGCGGGGCATCGGTTCCTTTGGGCCCCGAGCCAACGTCGCGGAGGTCCGGTGCAAACGCTGATGAAATGCCGATGGTAAGAATCGGAAATCTCTATAAGGAGTTCCTTTATGTTCATCTTTTCTCGGTGCGGCCGGGCGGGGATACTCGGCGCGGTCATCATCGCTTTCGGATTCAGCGCATCGGCCAGTGCCGCCCAGAGCGACCTACCCGTGTGGGGCGACCATGCGAACGTCGCCGTCTACAACCACTCCGATGTTGAGACGTGGGTCGATGTCTCATGGTCCTACTGGGGACAGGCATGGCACATCGACAAGGCGTTTTGCCTGAAGCCCAACGAGCACTACACGCATCATATCTCTTATAACCACCCCAGCCTGCAGCCGCAAGTGCGCGTTCGTGCCGAGATCAAGCCGCAAGGATGCAGGGGCGGGACCCAAACCGTCGTCTCGGGCGATGGAACGGTGGTGAAAACCAACGAGAACTTCACCGTCGGCATCTATAAACACGAAGGCCGATACCTTATGTCGTTCCCGGGAACGCGCTGATCGCGACTCTAGCGCTGTAGGATTGCCGCATGCCGTGGCCATCGATCAATCCCACCACACCTGACGGCCTTAAAAATCTCGTCGTGCTCGATATGCTCGAGAAAGAGAACTCTTCCAACGGTGACGGCGATGGCGGCGGTGGATGCCTGGGACTCGTCACCATCGCCGCGATCGGCAGCACGTTGCTCGTGCACTTTCACGGATAGATTCTGTCAAGCACTCAGGCGTAGCGGGCCGCAATGTCAGCGGCCAGGTTTTTGGCGCGCGCGACGGCTGACGGCGGGGCGCTGATCCAGGCTTCTGCGCCGTAGCCAAGCGCCCAGCGGATCACTTCGTCGGGATCGCCAACCTCGAAGATCATGATGACGCTGCCGTCGCCGTTGTGCACGACCGTCTGCGCTTCTTGCCATTGCCGTGACGCCGCGGTCCGCGCGAAACGTTCGGACACGGTCACCTCGATGCGCTGCTTCTTCCCGGACTTGATGAAGCCGATGGTATCGCTCGAGAGATATTCGCCGGGCGCCGGCTTTGACACGAACGAGCCGCAGCGCGCAATTGGGCCATCGATCTCGTCGATGGAAAACAGGCGCCATCCGCCCGGCGACACTTGACGCCCGAGCAAATAATAGCGTCCCGAACGCACCAGCGCGGCCGCCGGTTCTACCTCACGCTCTTTGCCGCTATACTGAAAGCGCACGCGCGCATGGTCATGCCAAGCGGCTTGGAATTCTGCCAGCAGCGTGGCTGCCGCGGAGCCTTCGACCAAGTGCGGCATGATGACGCGCACGAACGACGTGTCGTTCGCGTCCACAGCGTCTTCGATGCCTTCGGTTAAGCCATGTAGCGGTTCGCCGAACGCTTTAAAGATTTCGACGATCAACGCCCGCGCCGTCTGCTCGCTAGCGCGATTTGAACTCGCTGAGTTCTACGCCGCCCTGCGCGTTTCGCCGCGTGATCGTAAACCCGAGCCCCTTGCCGATGCTGCGAAGCTCTTGCAGGTCGCGAAGCGCCTGACGATCCGAGATGCCGTATACGCGCTCGATCTTGGCCAGCGAAGTCTTGCGCGTGCGAATCAACTCGATGAGGATCGCGATCTTGCGCGCGGTCGCTTCGGCCGGTTCGCCCGATGAACGCGAACGTTTGGGTAGGGGTGTCACGTCGTCGTTTCCATCCCGAGCAAATGCTTCGTTCTACGCGGCCAACCCTCCGCCGGTTCTCGCTATCTAGCCGGCGACCACCGCAAACATACAGGCGACGCATAGCGCATCTTCGGCTACGCCGAGCGCCGCATCGGGGACGCACGTGCGCTGGGCGATTGCGACGCGAGCGCGGCTGCATGCGAATGCGGCGGTGGCGGCGCAAAGAGCGGCGATCGCAATCGGAACGAGGCGCGAGGTTTCGTCGCTATCTTTGAGCGTTGCGGCCGCATAGCCAGCCGCAGCCATACGCCCAAGCAGCGGACCCGGCTTTATGCGAGAGCCCACAAAGGGCATTTTATCGCAAACGACTTCGCCGATAAACGCGGCGCCGCGTCGACGCGGCGGATTTCCGTCGTTGGTCCAGGCCGAAAGCAGCGGACCAGCGGTGGCGCGCATCCCTGTGGCGGCGCCCACAAGAGCATATCGAAAGTAGCGATGCATGCTTTTCATCTGCCCCGGGCTGCAGATACTCAATCGCAACCGGGTGGCCGCGAGACCTTTGGCGTCGGCGTTGTGTGGCGTCGGCAGCTTAATGTGGTAAGAATGCGCCATGAAGCGAGAGTTTGATGTCGTGGTGATCGGCAGCGGCAGCGCCGGAACGAGTGCCGCGTTGGCCTTGCGCACGGCCGGCCGGAGCGTCGCCGTGATC
>CAJDWF010000009.1_pt1 | contig 48644 bp, 49 predicted proteins | sample 7391541 | NCBI WGS metagenome assembly CAJDWF01 (sample SAMEA7055727, study PRJEB34461) | soil metagenome | biome: terrestrial ecosystem; feature: Peninsula; material: soil | place: Antarctica | collected 2016
CTATAGCTTCCGCCGAGCCTTGTAGCGCTCGAACTGTTGCATGACTGCGTCCACGAGTTCTTCGGTTGATTTCCCCGCCGTCGGCACAAGCGCTATGGGGACGTATCCCTCGTGGTGCGCCATGCCGTCGAGCGTATTTTCGCTAAGCGGCGTACGCGGGCGAGCCTTCGGCCGCTGCTGATCCGCCATAAAAATCGACCTCCCATGCCCAGATCGGGGCAGGCGCCCCTGGGCAGAATACCCGCCCCGCTTGTTGGGTATAGAGAGGTCCTCACTCACCGCGAAAGGATCTTGTGTGGACGACAATAAGAATGTTGTAGTGCGCGGCAGCGGCAGCGGCGGCGGCTCCGCAGCGACGGTTGCCGTCGTGGCGATTATTGTGATCGCAATTCTCGTGGCGCTGTTTTATTGGCATCCGTGGTCGCAAACGAGCACCAACACGAACACCACGGTCACCACGCCGGCCAACGGCAATGCGGGCGGGAATTCGTCTAGCAGCAGCACGACCACCACCAAGGGCGGCGGCACGAGCCCATAGTCGCTCTTCTCGGGGACGCCATGCATATGGCACCGGGGCGGCGTACTCTCTGGGCATGCAGGTTCTCGACGGGCACTTTGTTTACGGGGCGTCCGACCTCAACAACTTCCTAGAATGTCGCCGCCTCACCGAGCTCGATACGCTTGTTGCCGCCGGGAAGTTGGCCCGCCCCGCCCCCGTAAAAAATGACGGCGCCGAGCTCATTGCCCGCAAGGGCGATGAGCACGAGCGCCATTATCTCGAACGTGCGCAGAGCGACGACGGCGACGTCGTTTCGTTCGGGCGCCCCGCTGCGGGCATCGCCGCATACGAAGAAGCGGCGCAGCGCACCGTCGATGCCATGCGCGCCGGCGCCAAGCTGATCTATCAAGCCACGTTCTTCGACGGCCGCTTTCTCGGGCACACCGATTTTCTGCGCCGCGTCCAGAAGCCGTCCGACCTCGGTGACTGGAGTTACGAGGTCATCGACACCAAACTCGCGCTTTCTCCCAAGCCGTATTTCATCGTGCAACTGTGCAGCTACAGCGAGCACGTGCAGCGCGTCCAAGGCCACATGCCCGACTACGGCTACATTGTGCTCGGCAACGGCGAGGAACGCGCGTTTCGCTTGAGCGACTACCTGGCCTATTACCGTCATCTCAAGCAGCGCTTCGTCACCGAGGAAATGCGGCGCGAAAGCGCATCGGAGGCGTCGGTCTACCCACTCAAAGTTGGCCATTGCGCCGTTTGCCCATGGAACGACACCTGCACCGCAAAACGCGTTGCGGACGATCATCTCACGCTCGTCGCGCGGCTCGGGCGCGATCAGGCCGAGAAGCTGCAAAAGCACGGCATCGCGTCGGTCGTGCAACTGGCTGCCACAAGCGACACCGCACGCCCCGACGGCATGTCCGCGGAAACGTTTTTCAAACTGCGCCGTCAGGCCAAGCTGCAAGTGCACGGCCGCACGCACGGCCCCACCTATGAACTGCTGCCCCATCAACCGTACGAAGGTTTCGGTTTGCTGCCACCGCCCGATCCCGGCGACGTCTTTTTCGATATGGAAGGCGACCCGCTGTTCGAACCCGCCCGCGGCCTAGAGTATCTCTTCGGCTGTTGGATGCCTGGCGAACCGTTCAAAGCGTTCTGGGGCGTCACGCGCAACGCCGAGAAAGAGGCGTTCGAAGCATTTATCGATTTCGTGATCGAGCGGCGACGCCTGCATCCGGCGATGCACATCTACCACTATGCGAACTACGAAAAGGCGGCGCTGCGGCGCCTCGCGCAAGTACACGGTACGCGCGAGGAACAGGTCGACAATCTGTTGCGCGGCGAGGTGCTGGTCGATCTCTACGCCGTCGTGCGTCAATCCATCGCCATCTCCGAGGATAGCTACAGCATCAAGCGTCTCGAACGCTTCTATCCGCTCGAACGGCGCACCGACGTTAAAAAGGGCGATGATTCTATCGTCATGTTCGAGCAGTGGCTCGACTCGCGTGACCAAGCGATCCTCGACGACATCGAACGTTATAACGAAGACGACTGCATCTCCACGCAGTTGCTGCGCGACTGGCTGCTAGAACGCCGCGAAGAAGCCAAGACTAAGATCGCGCTCGACATCCCGTTTCGTGAGGCGCGCATCTTCGGGTCGAACGGACGTCCCACCAATCTCCTGTGCCACCCCGAGGCGGTCGAGGGATGCAAGAAGTGCGCCGATCGCGCATCCGAAGAACGTGAAGAAGCGCGCCGCAGCGACGTGGAACGCCGTCTACGCGCCAACGTGCTGCCGCCGCAGTCCGAAGGCGAATATCGCGACATGCAGCCCGCGAAACGCGCGCAGTATCTTCTCGCGAATCTCCTGGCCTACCATCGCCGCGAGGCCAAGCCCGTGTGGTGGGCCTACTACGAGCGCTGCGAAAACACCGATCAGTTGCTGGAGTTCGACAAAGAAGCCATCGCCGGCCTCACGCTGGTCTCCGAGATTGCGCCGTACAAACTGGGCAGTCGCGATCGCAAGTTCGTCTACACGTACGACATGCCCGATCAGCGCCACAAACTCGCTCCCGGGCATGACGTACATGACCCCGCCACGCAAAAGATCGCCGGCACCCTCGTTTCCATCGACGAAAATGCCGGACGCCTCGAGCTGAAGTATTCCGGCACTCCCGACGCGGCGGCAAAGTTGCGCGCACTCATTCCTGGTGGTCCGCTCAGGACCGTTGCGCAACAGGACGCGCTCAAGCGCGTTGCCGATGCTTATCTCAGCGGCGCGCTCGAAACGCAGCACGCCGCGACGTACGATCTGCTGCTCGGCCGTAATCCGCGCGTTTTGCATGGCGAACCGCTGCAGCCCGCGCACGTGGATGCGCCGTCGGTGTCGCGGGTGGTGCAGGCGCTCGACCGCAGTTACCTATTCATCCAAGGGCCGCCCGGCAGCGGTAAGAGCACCATCGCGTCGCAGGTAATCGCCGATCTGCTGCATGCAGGCAAGCGCGTGGGCGTCACCGGCACCGGGCACAAATCCATTCAGCATCTGCTGCATAAAGTCGAGCGCGTCGTTCACGGTCGCAAAGAAGCGTTCGTCGGCCGCTACAAACACGGCAAGAGCGAATCGGAATATGCATCGGACCTCGCAGAACCGTTTATCACAACGACGGACGATAACGGAAGTTTCGAAGGCAACGAATACCAACTTGCCGGCGGTACGTCGTGGCTCTTTGCGCGCGAAGAGCTGGTCGACGCGTTCGATTATCTCTTCATCGACGAAGCCGGCCAAGTTTCGCTCGCCGACGCAATCGCAATGTCCGCATGCGCGAAGAACGTAGTGCTCCTGGGCGACCCGTCGCAGCTCGCCCAAGTCAGCCTCGGCGCGCACCCCATGCACGCCGACGATTCCGTGCTGCAGCATCTCTTGGGCGAGCACAACACCGTACCGGCCGACCGGGGCCTCTTTCTCGACGTGTCATACCGCATGCATCCCGCCATCTGCACGTTCGTTTCCGACGCGATCTACGACGGCCGCCTTACGTCGGCCGAGAAAACCGCGCAGCACGGCGTTGCTGGCACGGGCCTCACCGGCGCAGGCTTGCGGTACGCGTCGATCCCGCACGAAGGCAACGATCAAGCATCGGTCCAGGAAGCCGATCGTATCGTGCGCGAAATCGAGACCCTGTTGGCGGGGACCGTGACCGACGACGACGGCGTCGCGCGCCCATTGCTGCCCAACGACATCATCGTCGTTTCGCCCTATAACGCGCAGCGGCGCCTCATCCGCCGTCGCCTCGAAGAAGCACATCTAGATATTCGCGTCGGCACTGTAGATAAATTCCAAGGGCAAGAGGCAGCGGTGGTGTTTTACTCCATGGCCACGTCGAGCGGCGAAGACATTCCGCGCAACATGGAGTTTCTTTTCGAGCAGAATCGCTTCAACGTGGCGGTATCGCGCGCGCGCGCCATGAGCGTGCTGGTCTGCAGCCCACACCTGCTCGACATTCCATGCAACGTCATCGAGCAAGTTCGCCTTGCCAACCTGCTCTGCAACTACGCCGAACAGAGTACCGTCGTCTAATAGGCCAACGACGCAAGTGTTGGTTATGCGATGCCGGGTGGAGAGTTGAAGGTTAGGCGGACCGAGGTGCGGTCGCGATTGGTTGCGATGCGCATGCTGGTTGCGAGCGCCTGCATGATGGGGATGCCGCGGCCACGTTCTTCACCATGCTGCGCGGGATGCCACTGTCCGTCGTTCTCCACGACGATCTCCAGTGTTTGCGCGACATGCGCGATGTGCACGCGAAATGTCGCGTCTGCCGCTCCGCTGCCGTGCTCGATCGCGTTGGCTATCGCCTCTCCGGCAGCCGCGATCACGTCGCCAACATATTCCAGCGAATATTCGGTCAGCGCCGGGTGATTGCGCACGGCCGATCGCGCGGCCGCGGCCAAGTCGGCTTCAGCAGAATAGACGAACGTTTCGCTATCGTTCCAGTTGCGCTGCGATCGGAGGACGAGCGTCGCCACATCGTCCGTATTGCTGCATTCCGCGAAGATCGCATCGTTGAGTAGCACCGCATGGTCGGCATCTTGGGCGGCGGGAAGGTTTGCGATCGCTGCGATAAGCGCTTCTTCGCCTGCGAGGATGTCGCGCCCATACTCCAGCAGTCCGTCGGTGTACACGAAGAGCGAGGCACCGGGTTCGATCGTGAACGTGCGGTTGGGCGATGCGACGGCGCCCGGTATGCCTAAGGGCATACCGCCGGCTGGGAGCGCAAAGGGCCGACGATCGGGGCCGGCATACACCGGCGGCGGGTGTCCGGCCGAAGCGTATTCCAGTACGTGCGTTACCGGATCGAAAAATCCAGCGATCGCCGTAGCCATGCCAGCACTCTCGTCGAACGTGAGGATGTCGTTTACGTAATCGAGCAGCTGTGCGGGCGACGCGGCGCCTGCGGCGGCCACGCGAATCGCACGGCGCGCTTCGCCCATGACCACGGCTGCGTCGAGTCCGTGGCCGGCGACGTCGCCGATGGAAATGCCGATGCGACCGTCGCCGATGTCGAACGCGTCGTACCAATCTCCGCCGACGTCGGTTTCGTGCGTCGCCGGCAGATACGACGTATCGAAACGAACGCCCGGGGGATGCGCGAGATCGCCCGGCAGCAGCGCGCGCTGTAACCGATCGGCGATGCGATACTGAAATGCCGAGGAGCGCGAGCGTTCGAATCCTGCGGCGACGATCTTCGCCAGCGTCCGAGCGACTTCGACTTCAAACGCATCGAACGGGCGTTCTAATTCCCATTGTATGATCCCAAGCAGCACGTTACCGATCTCGAGCGGTTCGCTATATGGAAACCGTTCACGGTGCGACAACCCAACCACCCGCTTGGCAACCGCGTCGGGCTCGCCGTCGTGCGCGCGAATGGAGATGGAGCATGACAGCGCAAAGCGGTCCACGCAGAGCTGCGCTACAGCTACAAGGAAGCGTTTTGCATCCTTTTCAGCAACCAACAATACGCTCGAGTCCGCAAGAACATCAAGCCCAAGCGGACGGTGCTCGAAAGTCTGCTCGATCCCGACTACCTCCAGGGTTCCTAGCTTTCCCCTGCGCCCGCCATTTTTAAACGTCTAGGCGTTTGCCCGCCTGTACGCGCGGGTATCGAATGCTCACCATTTTTCTGGAGGCATCAACTGGATGTCTGTACCATTATCTGCCGCCGACGGATCGATTTCCGACGTCCCGCCGAATTCGCGGTTGGAAGCATCTGCTCTTCTCGCCGCGCTGCGGTCGCTGCGCGATGGTGATTTTGCCGCGCGTTTACCCAATGATCTAACGGGCGTGGCCGCCGAACTGGCCCAAGCGTTCAACGACTGCGTTGGGCACAATCACATGATGGCGAGCGAACTCGCGCGCATTAGCGTGCTGGTCGGGCGCGAAGGGCTGGTCGCGAGTCGAGCGCGTCTCGACGGCGCGAGTGGCGCATGGCAAGAGTGCGTGGCCTCCGTCAATCGCCTCATCGACGACCTCGCGTTTCCCATGACCGAGACGGGGCGCGTGCTCGGTGCCGTCGCGACCGGCGATCTCACACAGCGCATGCCGCTCGAATTTGGCGGCCACGAGCTGCGCGGCGAGTTCATGCGTCAAAGCCGCATCATCAATACGATGGTCGACCAGCTTAACGCCTTCGCATCCGAAGTGACGCGCGTCGCGCGCGAAGTCGGCTCCGAAGGTAAGCTCGGCGGACAAGCCGACGTGAAAGACGTCGCCGGCACCTGGAAAGATCTCACCGACTCCGTCAACACGATGGCCGGTAACCTTACATCGCAGGTGCGCAACATCGCCGACGTTACCACGGCCGTCGCGCGCGGCAACCTCTCGAAAAAAATCACCGTCGACGTGCGCGGCGAGATCGCCGAGCTCAAAGACACCATCAACACGATGGTCGATCAGCTCAATGCGTTCGCCGGTGAAGTGACGCGCGTCGCGCGTGAAGTCGGCTCCGAAGGCAAGCTCGGCGGACAAGCCGATGTCAAAGGCGTCGCGGGCACCTGGAAAGATCTCACCGACTCCGTCAACACCATGGCCGGCAACTTGACGTCGCAAGTGCGCAACATCGCCGATGTCACCACCGCCGTCGCCAACGGCGACCTCTCGCGCAAGATTACCGTCCCCGTTGCCGGCGAAATGCTAGAGCTCAAAAACACTGTCAACACGATGGTTGATCAGCTCAACGCGTTTGCCGGAGAAGTAACGCGCGTTGCGCGCGAGGTCGGCTCCGAAGGCAAGCTCGGCGGACAAGCCGAGGTGCAAGGCGCCGCCGGCACGTGGAAGGCGCTCACCGATTCGGTCAACACGATGGCCGGCAACTTGACGTCGCAGGTGCGCAACATCGCCGAGGTAACCACCGCCGTCGCGCGCGGCAACCTCTCCAAGAAGATCACCGTGAACGTCCGCGGCGAAATCGCCGAGCTCAAAGACACGATCAACACCATGGTCGACCAGCTCAACGCGTTCGCCGGTGAAGTGACGCGCGTCGCGCGCGAAGTCGGCTCCGAAGGCATCCTGGGTGGCCAGGCGCAAGTCGCCGGCGTCTCCGGAACCTGGAAAGACCTTACCGACTCGGTCAACACGATGGCCAGCAACCTCACGTCGCAAGTGCGTAACATCGCCGACGTTACCACCGCTGTCGCCAACGGCGACCTCTCGCGCAAGATTACCGTTCCCGTTCGCGGAGAAATTCTCGAGCTGAAAAACACCGTCAACACAATGGTCGATCAGCTCAACGCCTTCGCGAGCGAAGTGACGCGCGTCGCGCGCGAAGTCGGTTCCGAGGGCATGCTGGGCGGACAGGCGCAAGTGCGCGGCGTCTCGGGGACGTGGCGCGACCTCACGGAGTCCGTGAACGTGATGGCCGCCAACCTGACCTCTCAGGTGCGCAACATCGCCAACGTCACTACCGCCGTCGCCAACGGCGATCTCTCAAAAAAGATCACCGTCGACGTGCGCGGCGAGATTCTCGAGTTAAAAGACACCGTCAACACGATGGTGGACCAGCTCAACGCCTTCGCAAGCGAGGTGACGCGCGTCGCGCGTGAGGTCGGTTCCGAAGGTCAGCTGGGCGGTCAAGCGCGCGTGCAAGGCGTCAGCGGCGTCTGGGAAGATCTCACCGACAACGTAAACACGATGGCCGCCAACTTGACCAGTCAGGTGCGCGGCATCGCCGAAGTGGTTACGTCCGTCGCTAACGGCGACTTAAAACGCAAGCTCACGCTGCAGGCACGCGGCGAAATCGCGCAGTTAGCCGAGACCATCAACGAGATGATCGATACGCTGGCTACGTTTGCCGACCAAGTGACCACGGTGGCGCGTGCGGTCGGTTCCGAAGGCAAACTCGGCGGACAAGCCGAGGTACCCGGCGCGGCCGGATTGTGGCGCGATCTCACCGACAGCGTCAACCAGCTCGCGGCGCAGCTCACCGACCAGATTCGCGCGATCTACGAAGTGGCGACGGCCGTCACCAAAGGCGATCTTTCGCGAACCATCGAGATCGAAGCGCGCGGCGAGGTGGGCGACCTAACGCGTAACGTCAACGAGATGATCCAGAAGCTGCGCGACACTACGAACAAAAACACCGCGCAGGACTGGTTCAAGACGAACCTCGCGCGCTTCACCGGCATGCTACAGGGCCAGCGCGACATCCATGCGGTGACCAAATTAATTATGTCGGAGCTCGTTCCGCTCGTTAACGCGCAAGCCGGCGCATTCTATGCCATGGAACTGCAGGGAGGCGAGGAGATTCTTCGCCCCATTGCAACGTACGCGATGCCGCGCAAGCGCGCGTCGCAATCGTTCTTCCTCGGCGACGGACTCGTAGGACAGTGCGCGATCGAAAAGCAACGCATCGTGCTCGAAAGCGTTTCGTCCGACTACCTTTCCATCGGTTCGGGCATCGGCAAGACGCACCCCGCATCGATCATCGTCCTGCCGGTGCTCTTCGAAGGCGATGTGAAGGCCGTCATCGAGCTTGCATCGCTCGAAGGCTTCAGCGAAATCCATCTGCTCTTCCTCGATCAATTGATGCAGTCCATCGGGGTCATGCTCAACACGATCGCCGCATCGACGCGCACCGAGGAACTGCTCAAGCAGTCGCAGTCGCTCACGACCGAGTTGCAGACGCAACAGATGGAGCTCAAACAGACCAACGACGAGCTCGAAGAGAAAGCGCGCCTGCTGCAGGAACGCAACGCCGAGGTCGAGCGCCGCACCCGCGAAATCGAAGAAGCGCGTGGCGAACTGGAGCGCAAAGCCGAGCAGCTGTCGCTCACCTCGAAATACAAGAGCCAATTTCTTGCCAACATGTCGCACGAGTTGCGAACGCCGCTCAACAGCCTGCTGATTCTCTCCAAGCAGCTGGCAGAAAATCAAAGCGGCAACATGACCGCAAAGCAGATCGAGTTCGCGCAAACCATTCGCGCAGCCGGCAGCGACCTGCTTACCTTAATCAACGACATCCTGGACCTCTCGAAGATCGAATCCGGCACCACGGCAGTCGCACTGGCCGACGTTTCGCTGGAGTCGATCGAGGGCGAGGTGCGCCGCACGTTCGCACAGGTCGCAACCGACAAAGAGCTTCCCTTCGTCGTCGAGCGCGCCTCCGACGTACCTGCGAGCATCTTCACCGACTCTACGCGTCTGCAACAGGTTCTCAAAAATCTGCTCTCCAACGCGTTTAAGTTCACCAGCGAAGGCGAAGTACGCCTGAGCGTCTCGCGAGCCGACATGCCTGGAACGAACGCGCCGGCCGTTGCGTTTGCCGTGCACGACAGCGGCATCGGCATTCCAGCCGATAAGTACGCCGTGATCTTCGAAGCCTTCCAACAGGCCGACATGGGGACGTCGCGTAAATTCGGCGGCACGGGACTGGGTTTAGCCATCAGCCGTGAAATCGCGGGACTATTGGGCGGCGAACTGGCGGTGGAGAGCGAGATCGGCCGCGGCAGCGTCTTCACGTTCTATCTGCCGTTGACGCGCGCCGTTGCGGCGCCGCGCGAAGAGCCGCCGCCGCCGCGAGCGCCGGCCGAGCGCGTCGATGACGATCGTCGCGAAATCGATGCCAACGATCGCATTCTGCTCGTGGTCGAAGACGATCCCATCTTCGCAAACATCCTGGCTGACTTTGCGCGCAACCGCGACTTCAAGGTGCTCGTGGCGCAGAGCGGCGGCGATGCGTTGGAACTGGCAAACCGCTACGTTCCCGACGCGATCACGCTCGACGTGGGCCTGGGCGACATGGACGGTTGGAGTCTGCTCGAGCGCCTAAAACGCACGCCGGCCACGGCGCGCATTCCCATACACGTGATCTCCGGCTCCGAAGATACGCAGCGTGCCGTCACGTCGGGCGCCGTGGCCCACCTGCAAAAGCCGGTCAGCGAAGATGCGCTCACGCACGCCTTCGACGAGTTGCTCGGCTTCGATCAAGCGCACACCAAGAGGGTGCTCATCGTCGAGGACGACGTCACGCAGCTCGACGCTATGGCCAACCTCATCGGCAACGGCGAGATCGACGTGACCGCCGTCTCCACGGCGCAAGAGGCATTAGATGCGCTCGCGCGCGACCAGTTCGATTGCGCGATCGTCGACCTCGGTTTACCGGACATCGGCGGCGATGCGCTGCTGCAGAGCATCCGCGCCAATCCCAAGACGGCGCCGCTGCCGGTCATCGTCTACACGGCGCGCGATCTCACGCGCGAAGACGAGCGCAAGTTGCGCGATGCGGCTTCTGCGATCGTGGTGAAGGACGGTCGCGCGCCCGAACGCCTGCACGACGAACTGCGCTTTTTTCTGCATCGCGTGGAGTCGGAGCTGGCGCCGGCCAAGCGTCGCGCGCACGTGGAACGCGGCGCGGCGACCCTAGCCGGGCGCAAGGTACTCATCGTCGACGACGACAGCCGCAATATCCTAGCGCTCGAAGCGGCGCTGCAGTCGCACGGCATGGACATCACCAGCGCCGATAGCGGCGCGCAAGGCATCGCGCGCCTAAAAGAGACGCGCGACGTAGACATCGTGCTGATGGACATCATGATGCCGGAAATGGACGGATACGAAACGATCCGCAGAATCCGCTCGCAGAAACGCTTCGAAAAATTACCGATCATCGCTCTCACGGCGAAGGCCATGAAGGGCGATCGCGACGCCTGCATTGCGGCCGGCGCCTCGGAGTATGTCAGCAAGCCGGTGGACGTGGATCAGTTGCTATCGCTCTTGAGCATATGGTTAGCGCGCTGAACACACCGACGCACGACACGCGCGTCGAAGATATCGAGTTGCAACTATTGCTCGAAGCGCTGTTGCGCCTCGAAGGCTACGATTATCGCGGGCTCGATCCGTCGCACATCAAGCGCCGCATCGCGGAACGCGTGCGCAGCGAGCGTCTGGATACGATTTCGGCGCTGCAGGACCGCGTGCTGCACGATGAAGGCGCGCGCAACGAGCTGCTGGTGAGTCTCGGCGTTGGTCGCCGCGACTTGCTCTTCGAACCGGAGTTCTTCGCGCAGATGCGCCTTTGCGTGCTGCCGCTGCTGCAAACGTACTCGTTCGTGCGCGCCTGGTTGCCTGCCACCGGCAACGGCGAGGAAGCGTACGCACTGGCGTGCCTGCTGCAAGAGGCCGGCCTGCTGGACCGTTGCGTGATCTACGCCACCTCGCTCTCACACCCATCGGTCGACATCGCGCGTGCGGGCGTCTATGCCATTCAATCGAAGGCCTCGTTGCGCGCCGCCTTCGCGGCAGGCGGCTTCGCCGACGGACCGGACCGCTACGGGACGATAGAAGGGCGGACCTTCCGCTTTTGCGACACGCTTCGCGAGAGCATCATGTTCGCTCAACATCGCGTGGGGGCCGACGCCACGATCAACGAGTTCCACGCTATCGTGGCGCGGCGTCTGCTCCCGATCTTCAACGCGGGCGCCCAATACGATCTCCACCGCATGTTCTACGACAGCTTGGCGCGCCTAGGTTTCCTGTGTTTGGGCCGCAACGAGAGCTTGGCAGGATCGGTCCACGAGCGGGCCTATCGGCGGGTCAGTACCGAAGAGGCCATCTACCGCCGCATGCGTTAAGCCTTGCCATTTTTGCGGCACAATGAGTTTAGTTATTGACTTTGGGTTTTGTCGTGGCCAGAATCTTGAATATGGCGGTAGCAACGGTACACTCCGGCGGGCTGGCTGAGCATGTCCACCCGGAACCTCAAACTTTTCTTCGCAAGTACATCTTCTCGATCGATCATAAGATCATCGGGATCCAGTACATTATTGCCACCTTCATCTTTATGGTGCTAGGCGGCTTGCTGGCGGAAATCATCCGCACGCAGCTGGCGCATGCCAACGGCGGTGTGGTCGACTCCAACACGTATAACGAGTTGTTCTCGATCCACGGCTCCACGATGATCTGGTTCTTCATCATCCCGATCCTCACGGGCGGTTTCGGCAACCTGATTCTCCCTATTCAGATCGGCGCGCGCGACGTCGCGTTCCCGTGGCTGAACATGGTGAGTTTCTGGCTCTTCTTGCCGGCCGGCCTGATGTTGTACGGATCGTTCCTCATGGGCGCGCCGACGGCAGGCTGGACGGAATATCCGCCCATCTCGCTTACAGGCGCCGCCGGCACCTCGCTTTGGTGCGTCGCGGTCTTTCTCGCCGGCGTCGGCAGCACGATGACCGGTTTAAACTTCCTCGTCACCATCTTCAAGATGCGCGCGCCCGGCATGACGTTCACGCGTCTGCCACTCTTCGTGTGGGGCCAGCTGGTTACCGCACCGCTGCTGATGATCGCCACCACGGCGCTTGCCGCAGCGCTCGCCGCGCTCTTTATGGAGCGTCAGTTCGGCGTGCCGTTCTTCGACCCGACCAAAGGCGGATCGCCGGTCATGTGGCAGCACATGTTCTGGTTCTATTCGCATCCGGCCGTGTACATAACGATCTTGCCGGTCTTCGGCATCATCTCCGAAGTGCTGCCGACGTTCGCGCGTAAGCCGATCTTCGGCTATAAGATGATCGCGTTCTCGTCCGTGTCCATTTCGCTACTGTCGTTCATGGTGTGGGCTCACCACATGTTCACCAGCGGCCTGGCGCCGTATCTGCAACTGCCCTTCATGATCCTCACCATGCTCATCGCCATCCCCACGGGCGTGAAGATCTTCTCGTGGGTCGCCACGCTGTGGTCCGGAAAGATCCAGTACACCACGTCGATGCTCTTTGCGATCGGCTTCTTAGCCACGTTTACCATCGGCGGCATCACCGGCGTCTTCTTAGCCGCCGTACCGTTCGACTTACACGCGCACGGCACGTACTTCATCGTCGCGCACTTGCACTACGTGCTCGTCGGCGGCAGCGTGATGGGCGTGCTATCCGGCGCGTTCTACTGGTATCCCAAGATGAGCGGCCGTCTGCTCAACGAGAAGCTGGGGCACTGGACGTTCTGGCTCTTCTTGTTGGGCTCCAACGGCACGTTCTTGCCGATGCACTGGCTGGGTCTGCAAGGCATGCCGCGCCGCGTCGACGTGTACGATCCGCAGTTCCAGACCGTGAACCAGGTCGAGACCGCCGCATCGTACCTGATGACGTTCGCGCTGCTCCTGTTCTTCTTCAACCTCGTGTGGAGCATCCGCCACGGTAAGAAGGCCGGCCCCAACCCATGGGGTGGCCGTACGCTGGAGTGGCAGATCCCCTCGCCGCCGCCATACTACAACTTCAAGCGAATCCCCACGATCTACTCGCTGCCGTACGACTTCGGAGAGGCGTTACCGTACGCGGGTCTGGAGGGCGAGCTATCGCCTGACGTCCCGCCCCCGCTGACGACCGCTCCAGCGTACTAGATCGGGCGCTCGGCGCCCAGAAGACCGTCAGAAGTCATTGGCCCAGCTATCCGAACGTGAGATAGCTGGGCCATGGCTTTTGCCGCACACCCCGCCGAGGTCGACGTCCGGGCGATCCCCCCGCGGGAGCGCCACGCGAAGATCCTCGCACTCTTCGATGCCCTCGACATCGGCGCCGAACTGACCCTCGTCAGCGATCACGAGCCGCGCCCCCTGCGCGCGCAGTTCGAAGCGACCCGCGCCGAAGAGTTCGTATGGCTGCAGCGCATGATCGCCGCCGAGCAGTGGCGTGTCACGCTGCGCCGCATCGCACGTGCGACCGAACGCGAAGACCTCAATGGATTTCTGCGACGCTGCGCGCTGCTAGCGGACGTGCGCGAAAGCACGCGTTCGCGTCTCCTCGCCGCCGCTTCGCAGCACGATCTGCCGCGCGGGAACGCGCTCGTGGAACAAGACGCGCGCTGGGACGGTTTCGGCATCTTGCGCGACGGCACGATGAGCGCGATCATCACCTCGCCGTACGGACGCGAACACGCGCTCTACGACGTTCTGCCCGCGGAGCCGTTCGGCGAAGTGTCGCTGCTCGACGGAGGCGTCACGCTCGCGCGCTATGAGGTAACCTCCGCGCGCGCACATGCGATCACATTTCCGAAACCGGTCGTGATCGAAGCGATGGACGAGGACGCATCGTTCGTGCGCGCACTCGCATCCGCTAACGCACAGCGCACGCGCATTTTGGTAGAACGCTTCGCCATACAAACGTCGCTGCCGACCACGGCGCGCGTAGCGGCAGTTTTATTGCCGCACGCGGGGCCCGAGCCAGGTTTGCAGCCGGCGCTCGAGACGCTGCGCGGCGTCACGCAGGCACAGATCGCCACGGCAGCCGGCACGGTCAAAGAAGTGGTCAGCCGCGCGTTTATGGAGTTAGAACAGGGCGGCGCCATCGAGCGTCGCGGCGGACGTATCGCAAAAGTCGATCGCGAGCGGCTGCACACTTTCTCGATGGGACTATAACCGGGGTTGCTGCGAGCGCGCCGCGCGCGCGTTACGATGCGAGGATGTCGACAATCGAACCATTGTGCTTAGACGTTCGCCCCTACCACGAACGCAAAGAAGAACCGTTCCAAGCCATCATGGATGCCGTTGGAACGTTGCAGCCCGATCAGGCGTTTTTGCTGATCAATTCGTTCGAGCCCACACCGCTCTTTGCGGTGATGCGTAAGAAGGGCTTCGAATATCAGTGCACGGAGGTTGGGCCGGAGGAGTATCACATTCTCTTCCAGCGCGCGGATGCTCGCAACCCCGAATAACTCCGTCAGCGATCCGATCGGCAGCGGCACCGTGCTGGCGATCTCGTTGTGCTTTTTTCTGGCCGGTTGCGCGCTGCTGACGTTCGGCGGCACCTCGCTCGGCGCGCTGCATGCATTCGCCGCCTTCATCGTGCTGGCCGCCGTCGCCGCCACCAATCAGCTGATACCCGTGCTCACGCGTGCGCCGGTAGTCGGCCCGATACCGGTCGTTTCGATCGGATCGCTGTTTGCGGTCGGTTTCGTTCTGCTGATTTCCGGCTTTTACGGCGCGCCCACATTTGCAGTTGCAGGCGTCGTGCTTTTCGTCGCCGCTGCGGCGTGGGCCGTGTGGACCGCACTGCGGTTGTTAGCCGGTAAGGCCGAAGGCGAGACGCGCATTGCGGTCGCCTTTGCGATGCTCGCGTTCTTAAGCGCGGCAGGCATCGGCGCGGCCATGGCGTTCGCTCTGGGCGGGCACGCCGCCATCGGCGTGCTTTCCGCAGCGCCGCTGCACGCAACGCTGGCCATTCTCGGTTTTGCAACCGTGTTGGTGACGACGGTTTCGTACCGCTTCGTGCCGATGTTTTCGCTCGCGCACAACACCGCGTACGGCAAGCGCCTGCCGCAGTGGATCCTCATCGCCGCCATCGCAGCCGTCGCCGTGCTGCTGTATCACACCGTTCCGCTGCGCTTCGCGCTGCTGATCGTGCTTGTTGCAGGCGCGTGGATGGCGGCAACACACGTACTCACGCTCGCGTCGCGCATTCGCAAACATATCGACATCAGCTTACGATTTGCCATCGCCGCATGGTCGTTGGGGCTGCTCGCCACAGCGTGTGCGATCGTCGGCACGTGGGTACCGGAATGCGGCACCGCAGCGATCGCGCTGGCGATCTTGGGATGGCTGTGCGCCAGCATCCTCGGCTACGCGTTTAAAGTGGTCGGCTTTCTCGCATGGCAGTATGCCCGCGAGCGCACTGCCGGCACGCTGCCGGCGCTACGCGACGCGGTTAACGAGCGGCTGGCCGGTGTTGGCCTCGTCTTTCTCGTAATCGGCGTGCTGGGTGGCGCCGCAGCGCTCGCCACGCAGTCCGACCTCGCGCGCTTCGCTTTTGCCGCATACGGCATCGGCGCGCTGTGCACCGTCGTCGCGCTCTTCAATCTCACATTCGTCTATGTAAGGATACCGCATGTCGCAGCTTCGAATGGATAACCGCGGCCTTTCGCCGCCGGAACCGCTGATGCGCATACTTGCCGCTCTGGACCCGCTCGCGTCGGGCGGCCAGATCGTCGCGTACATGGATCGGCAACCACTCTTCCTCTATCCGGAGTTAGAGGAGCGAGGGTGCACGTACACGTGCGACCTCCAGCCCGAAGGCCACTATCTTCTTACGATCGACAAACCATGACCGCACCCAACGAAACCACCACCGCTCCAGCCGACGACGACATCGAGCGCATCCACGCCAATGAAGTGCTAGAAAGCCTCAAGAACGTCATCGATCCGGAGCTGGGCATCAACATCATCTCGCTCGGCCTGGTGTATCGCATCAGCGTAGATGCCGGAAACGTCGACATCCTCATGACGCTCACGGTACCCGGCTGCCCCATGCACGATACGATCACCGCGGACGTAAAAAACACCGTGGGCAAGCTTGCGTGGGCCCAAGAGGTCCGCACCGAGCTGACGTTCGAGCCGCCCTGGAGCACCGAAAGGTTGTCTCCCGAGGCTCGCCAACAATTGGGCCGGTGAGCCCCGCAACCGCCGACCCCGTCAAAATTCTGCTGGTCAATCCGCGTGGCTTCTGCGCGGGCGTCGATCGCGCCATTCAGATCATCGAGGAACTGCTCGAGATCCACGACGGCACGCTGTACGTCCGCAAAGAGATCGTGCACAACCGCGACGTTGTCGAAGGACTGCGTTCGCGAGGGGTGGTCTTCGTCGAAGAGCTCAGCGAAGTGCCTAATGGCTCGCTCACGGTCTTCAGCGCGCACGGCGTGGCCCCGCTGGTGCGCAAACAGGCGGCCGAACGCGGACTCTGCGTCGTCGATGCAACGTGTCCACTGGTTTCGAAAGTGCACGTGGAAGCACTGCGCTTCGCGCGCGAAGGCTGCTTCGTATTGCTGATCGGTCACAGCGGCCATGATGAAGTCAGCGGAACGCTCGGACAAATCCCGGGCCGTATGGCGCTCGTCGAAAGCGTTGCCGATGCCGAAACGATCGCCGTGCCGGATCCTGAGCGCGTTGCGGTAGTCACGCAGACCACGCTGAGCCTCGACGACACGCGGCACATCATGGACGTGCTGATTCGCCGCTTTCCGGCGATCCGTCAGCCGCGTTACAGCGACATCTGCTACGCCACGCAAAATCGTCAGGGCGCAGTGAAAGAACTCGCCAAGGTTGCCGACGTGGTCGTGGTGGTCGGCTCGCAGAGCAGCTCGAACTCCGAGCGCCTGCGCGACTGCGCCATTCAAGCCGGTAAACCGGCGTATTTGCTCGACACGCCCGACGCGCTGCAGGCGAAGTGGTTTACAAACAAACCCATCGTCGGCGTTACCGCCGGAGCATCGTCACCCGAAACGCTGGTAAAGCGTGTCGTCGACCGCATTCGCGAACTCGTCGGCGACTCCACGGTCGAGGAGTTCGGCGAACGCGAACCCGCCATCGTCTTCGTCCCACCACCCGAGCTCGCTGCCCTGCGCGGTTAGTCGTTGTTGATGCGGTCGGTGCCTTTTATGCGTTCGTTGCGGAAGACATAAATCGCGGCGCAGAGGGCGACGATGGCAAGTGGCACGCAAAACATCGTGACGACGTTGTCGAGCGCGGCGAACTTCGGATCCGAGATGCCGATCCAATGCAGACTAGCTAACGTGCCGAAAATGATGCTGCCGCTAGTGGAGATCGGGCCGAAGCGCGGATGCCGCAGCGAGTACGACCACGGCGAGGCTAAACCGGACACGAAGGCCACGAAATAGAGAATGATAACGAGTGCCATGTCGCCAGGTTCATACGCTCTGCGCGGGTCCGCCCCCCGCTAGGCAAGGCAAGCCGTTGGAATGATATCCCCGCCCCCGCCCGGTACACCCCAGGCGTGGCCCTCGAGTCGATCTTCTCCCGCACGTTTTCTAGCCTAGCGAAACATCGCAACTATCGACTCTACTTCTACGGCCAGCTCGTGTCGCGCATCGGCTCGTGGCTGGAAAGCGCAGCGCAAGCCTGGCTGATCCTCGAGCTCACCCACTCCGCCCAAGCCGTCGGCGTGCTGGCCTTCTGTTTGTATATCCCATACGCGCTGCTTGGCTTGGTTGGGTCCGCATTGGCGGATCGCTTCGACCGCCGCAAGATGCTGATCGTGACGCAGTGCGCCATGACGGTCAGCGCTGCGGCGCTCGCGGTCGTGGCGTTCGCGCACGTCGACAAGGTGTGGGTCATCGACCTCATCGCTGCCGTGCGCGGCACGATCATGGTATTTAACAATCCCAGCCGACAGTCGCTGATCGTGCAACTCGTCGGACGTGCGGAACTGCAGAACGCCATCGCGCTTAACTCCAGCCTGAACAACTCTACGCGCATCATCGGGCCGGCCATTGCCGGTCTGCTCATCGCAAGCGTCGGTATCGCATGGTGCTTCGCGCTTAACGCGATCAGCTTTCTCGCGGTCATCGCGGCGCTACTTGCGATGCGCACGTCGGAGTTTCTACCCGAAGGTATCGCGCGCGCCAAAGCGACGCTGTTTTCATCGATTCGCCTGGGGCTGCAGTATGCGCGGCGCACCAAGACGGTCGCGGTGGTGCTCGGCATGCTGATGATCGTCTCGACGTTCGGCATTAATTTCAGCGTGCTGCTGCCCGTGCTGGCAAAGCAGACACTGGGCGGCGACGCTAAAACGTACGGACTTATTACCGCCTGCTTTGGATTGGGGGCGCTCGTCGGTGCGCTGGTGACGGCCTCACGCGTGCGCGCGTCGCGCGGCATGCTGCTGCTGGCGGTCGCAGGCTTCGGCGTTTCGCAGTTGCTGATCGCGCTTGCCGGGCGCAGCGTGACATACACGGTGCTCGCCCTGGTGCTCACCGGCGTGTGCTACACCATCTACACCGCCAGCACCAACGCGCTCGTGCAGCTTGCGTCGCCGGGATTTATGCAAGGGCGCTTGGCGGGACTGTACACGTACGTGTTCCTCGCAACCAGCCCATTCGGCGGTTTACTGGCGGGTTGGCTCGCCGAACGCAGCACCACACTCGCGTTCGGCGTGGGCGGCTGCTGCGCGATCGCTATGGCGATTTTAGGCCTCGCGCTGCGTCCGTGGCCGATGCCTACCGGCACCGTCAGTACGCATCCGCGCGTGCGCGTGCAGAACGGCTGATCAGCGCAGCGCGCGCACGACGCTGAGCACCAATGCTAGCGCGCCGATGACGCCGAGCAAAATCCCGAGCGGGTTGTAGGCAACGGCAAAGAATCCGCTACTCGCCGAACTCACCAGCATCGCCACGCACACCGTCGCGCTGCCGACGCCGAGCACGATGTAGAGGCGTCCCAACTCGTCGCTCGCGCCCCGATAGAGCAGCCACGTTCCAACTGCGCCAAAGATCGCCGCGACGACGAGATTCCATAGTACGTCATCCAGCACGGACGAGATGCGGTCGAGCGTCGTCGCGTCCCCCCACATCTGGGAGAAGCCCATTGCTAGCGCCACGACGGCGGCCACGATGCACGCGAGCCCAGCCCATCGGGGCAGCGTCACAAACGCTCGTCCGGTCCGATGGGAACGATGCGCGTGGGATTGATGTCGTCGTGCGTGTAGTAGTAGTGCCGCTTGATGTGATCCATGTTTACGGTGTCGGCAACGCCGGGCACGTGATAGAGCGCGCGCAAGTAACGGTAGAGGCTAGGATAATTGCGGATCTCGCGCACGTTGCACTTGAAATGCCCGAAATACACGGGATCGAACCGCAGCAACGTCACGAAGGTACGCCAGTCGGTCTCCACGGGCTCATCGCCGAACAGAAATGGCCGATCGCCGAGACGCTCTTCCAGTTCGTCGAGCGTGGCAAACACGCGGCGCGCTGCAAACTCATAGGCGTGCTGCTGCGTGGCAAAGCCCGCTTTATAAACGCCGTTGTTAAGCGTGTCGTAGATGTGCGCGTTGAGTTTGTCGATCTGCGCCGCGATGCGCCGGGGGTACAGCTCGAGCGACGGATCGCCGAACGCATCGAATTGCGTTTCGAACATGCGCATGATGTCGTCGTCGGAGTTGCTTACGATCCGTTTCGTTTCTTTATCCCATAACACGGGGACCGTCACGCGTCCGCGATAATCGGCGTCGCCGGCGACATACGCTTCGCTCAGAAATGCAAAGCCGTTGACCTCATCGCGCGGCGAAGCGCCGGGCACGTCGCGAATCGCCCAACCGCGTTCGTCGCGAATAGGATCGACCACCGTCATGCTCACCACGTCTTCTAGTTTCTTGAGTTTACGCACGATGATCGTGCGATGCGCCCACGGACACGCGTACGATACGTACAGGTGATAGCGGCCTGCACGCGCGGGATAACCTGACTCGCCGCCAGCCGTAACCCAGTCGCGAAACGCATCTTCCTGGCGCGCAAACGCGCCGTCTGGACTCTGCTCGTCGGGAAACTGAGGCTTGACCGTCATCGCTTAATCCTCATAATCGATCGTAAGTATCTCCACACGCGTGAACCCCGCGGGCCGCTGCACGACCGCCACGTCGCCCACACGCGCATCTTGCAATGCCTGCGCGAACGGCGAGATCCAGGATATCGTACCCTTTGCGGGCTCCGCCTCATCTTCTCCGACGATGCGTACGCGCGTCTCGCGTCCATCGGTGCCGCGCGCGAGCACCGTTGCGCCAAAGGCCACGCGGTCGCGCGGCTGCGCCGCCACGTCCACCACGATCGCATCGGCGATGCGGCGTTCGAAATACGAAACGTCGCGTTCGTCACCCGCTGCCCGAGCGGACGAAAGGAGCTCGCGCAGTCGCGCAAGCCCCTTGGCCGTAACGTAGTTCGGGTTTTCGCTAGCGGAACGCGCTATCGGACGTTCGGGACGATCGTCGTCGTCTTTGACGAAAGCGCGGCTCATCGTTTGCTACGGTGTAGCGCTTACCGCAGGCGCCGCAGCGGGAACGCTCACGCCGCTGTCTCCGGCATCGATCTCGTTCTTGATATCGAACGAGCCCAGCGACTTATCGGCGACGAAGCTGCCCTGCACGCGTACTGTCTGGCCGTTGGCAACGGCCGGATGGCCAAACGAGTACACGTTCACGCATTGCGTTTGGCAGACCTGAAACGTTTCGTAATCGTTGCCCTTTTTCGAGGTGCGCGCCTTCACGTCTTTGGCGGTGCCGGTGACGTCGACGCTGTTGCCATCGTAGTGCGACGGAGCGGCCACGATGGCATCGATGGAATCCGCCGCCGACGCAGGCAGTACCGAAACGGCGGGGATCGCAAGCATCGCGACGGTGATAAGAATCGAAGGTAGCTTCATTGTACCTGGCGTTCCTTTCAAGAACTTTTTGTGAAACCGGCATCCCGAGGCTACGAGCGCTTAGTCGCCGCAGCAATTCGCAAGCAGCTGCCCGCAGGCGGCGCAAAACGCCTTGCACTTCTTGTAAATAACCCGTACGCACCCGCAGCGATAGCAGCGCAGTTCGTCCACACATGCGCCGTTCGCGGCCCCCAGGGCGCCGGCCTACCGCGGCGCGAACCGTGTGGGCGTGGATATCGCCGACGCAGCCGCCTACGCCCGTAAACATGCGCTGCACGCACTCGTCGTTCAGCACGCCGGCCGCGTTGTGGAGAGCCTCTTTGACAACGGCTACGATATCGACACGCCACACGCGCTCTACAGCGGCACGAAGAGCTTTTGGGGCGTCGCCGCGCTGCGCGCGCAGAGCGACGGCATCCTCGATCTCGACGAAACCGTGGGCGCGACGTTCCCGGCATGGAGCCGCGGCGAGCGCGCCGCCGTGACGCTGCGCATGCTGCTGCAGCTTACTGCCGGCATCGGATTTGGCGGGTTGGGCGCATCGGTTCCGACGTACGACCGCGCACTCGAAGTCATGCTAAAAAATGTGCCGGTCAGCACCTTTACGTACGGTGGCATTCCGTTGCAAATTTTCGGAGCCGCGTTCGCGAGCAAGCTCGCACCGCGCAAACAAACGCCGCACGAATATTTGCACGATCGCGTTCTGAACAAGGCGCGCGTACGCGTCGCTCGCTGGCGTGAATTAAAGGACGGAACGCAACCGCTGCCTACCGGTGCGTTCGTCTCTGCAAACGAATGGCTGAAGTACGGACGCTATGTCTTGCAACACCGCGACGAACTCGCGGCGTGCTTCGTGGGATCGAGCGCAAATCCACGTTACGGTTTGGGATGGTGGCTTGCTCCCGCCGGACTGCCGAGCGATCTGTTTTATGCCAGCGGCTCCGGAGGTCAGGCGCTCTATGTGGTTCCGTCGCTCGATCTGGTCGTCGTGCATTTCGGCGCCAGCGCGTCGTTCAAACACGACGCGTTCTTAAAACGTCTGCTACGCCAATCTCTTATCGCTCGTCGATGATGAGAATTGGGCACTGCGCATAGCGCGCGATGCGATCCGTGATGCTGCCCATCAAAAAGCGCGTAATTCCCGAGCGCCCGCGACGCCCAACCACAATGAGATCGGCGCCAAGGTGGTGAGCGGTATCTACGATGCTCTCCGCCGGATGCGAACCCTCGACGACAATCGCCTCAACGGCGATGCCGCGCTTTTTAACCGCCTCCACCAACGAAGCGCTGCGCTGCTCGAAGAAACGCCGCGCGTCCTCCGTGGACGAACGACGTTCGCTCTCGGTATCGGCGTGCTCGGCGGGGCGCGCTACCGAGACGATCTGCAGCCGAGCTTTGAAGCGCAGCGCAATCTCCGCGCCGTAATCGAGCGCTCGCGAGGCGTTCGGCGAGCCGTCCCAAGCAACCATGATGTGAGAAAACACGATCACCTACCAGTTCCGAATCGACGGAAGCAAGAGCAGTAAGAGAATGGCGAATCCCAGGATATAGGATAGATAGGCGGCTATCGAACCGGATTGCGTTTTTCGCACCTGATCGGCAAACCGATTGAATCCGCCGGCGAGTCCAGCATACCAGCGAAAGTCAAAGAACGGGCGGCTGCGGCTGTCGTACGTGTCTTCATCCAAACTGCGCACGGTGCGCGTCAGGGCGTCCAGCACAACGCGAGCCGGGTTGGCAAAACCTGTGCCGGTGTATTGCGTCCAGGCACGATAGGGTTCGCCCGACGTCCAGGTTTCGGTAATGCGGCCGGCCGGACGCGAAACCAAATGCGTAATGATCCAGAAGAGCAGCGTGAAACCGACGATCGAGCAGAACAATCCCATTGGCGAAATGGAAGAAAAGCCCGCATAGCCCGGCTGCAGCAATCCCGGACCGGCCAGTATCGCCTTCACGGCGCCGGCGCCCCCGAACGTTTGCACGCTCGACGCGAACAGCGTCACCACCGCGCGACTGACAACGCCGGCCGCCAGAATCGCAAACGCGCAAAGCAACAGGGTGCCGCGACGCAGAAACGCATGCGACTCTATGGCGCGCGCCGCGCTTTCACTGCGCGCGGCTCCGAGGAACGCCACGCCGATCGTCTTCACGAACGCCACCACCGCGATACCCGCAGCCAAACCCACCAGCGCACCACACACCGCCAAGGCCGTCTCGAGACCGGTATCGTGCGTGCGGAATGCCTGCATCATGGCCTCAAGCACCATCCACTCAGAGCAGAACCCGGCCAGCGGCGGCAGCGCGGCCAGCGAAAGCGATGCGGCGAGCGCTGCAACGGTCGTAACGGGCATCCGTTTCACAAGGCCGCCCAGCCGCTGGAAACTGGTCGTGCCGCAGGCATCGCGCAGCGACGATGCGGTAAGAAATAGCGTGCACTTAGCCAGCGCGTGGGCGACGATCTGCAGATACGCAACGGCAATACCCAATCCATACAGTACCTCGTCGCCGACCGCTCTTCCGCACAGCGCGACGCCGAACGCCACCAGGATGATGCCTGCATTTTCCACGCTGGAATATGCCGCGAGCGTGCGCATATCGCGTTCGCCCGCCGCAATCGCGATACCGTATACCGCACCGAGCGCGCCAAGCGCCAGCACGACGATCGGCCACCACACCGAAATCGCGGCCCCGCCCAACGGTACGACGAAACGCGCGATACCGTAGAACCCAACGTTTAGCGCGCCGCCGGCCATCAATGCCGCGACTCCGCTAGGCGCCGCACGATACCCATAGCGCATCCACGCCTGCATGGGCAGCATGCCGAATTTTGCGCCGAAGCCGATCAGCAGCAGCAGAAAGATCGCCGAACGCCCAAACTCGGGAAGCGCGGCGGCGGCGTGCACAGCGGGGTCCACGCCGAACGTACCGGCCGTGCGTGCGAGGAACAACAGTCCGATCGCCAGCGCCGCTCCCGCGATGTGCGTGATCGTCAGCGTAAAATACGCGGAACGCGCGCCGTCCTTCTCCACGCCCGCAAATGCGATCGCCCAGAAGAACGAAAACGCCAGCAGCTCCCACGCAAAGATGAACAGCAGCACGTCGTTGGCGATACACGCGAGAACCGACGCCAGCAAGATCAGACACGACGCACTGCCAGCGGTACGCCCCGTGCGCAGTTCGTCCGCGCTTTTACCTCCCAGCGCATAGAGCGCGCAGAGGATCGCCACCACGCCGATGATCGCCAGAAAGAACCCGGCGGTCGGATCGACACGCAAGAGGAAATGTGCCGCCGCATTGCCGCCGGCCGCGACGTTTCCGGAACGCAGCGCTCCAATGCCGCACCACGTCGTCAGGAGCGACGCCAACAGCAGCGCGACGAAACTCGCCAGCCGTCCCGCCCTGCTCGGCAACGTTACGGCAAAAATCGAGCCAAGCAGCGCAACGGCCAATGCGGCAAGAACCAGAGTAATGGACGTCACGGGCGCGCCTCGCTTTCGGTCAAGCGCCCGATTGCCATTAGCAATCCATGCAGTATCGTCAACGGTGACGGCGGCGTTCCGGGCACGTACACATCGACGGGAAGCACGCGATCGACCGGGCCGGCGATCGCGCCGCCGACGAACATGCCGCCGGAACAAGCCGTCGTACCCAGCGCCACAACCAGCTTTGGATCCGGCATCGCATCGAATGTGCGACGCAGCGCCAATACCATCGGCTGCGTGACCGCGCCCGTAACCACCAGCACGTCGGCGTGACGCGGCGAGGCGGTGAGGAAAATACCCAGTCGGTGCGCGTCGTAGAACGGATTGAAGATCGCCGCGAGTTCCTGCTCTTCCGAACCATCGCTGCCTGCGTCCACGTGTCGCAGGTGCACGGATCGCCCTAGCGCCTTGACCGCATCGCGCAGGCGTGCGCGCGTGCCTGCGGCATCATCGGGCGCCCGCTGCGCCAGCTCGAACGCGTTCGAAAGCGCAAACGCCTCCGGCGCTCGCTCGACGCAGAGTCCGCATTGAATGCAGCGCAGCCGATCGACCACAGCACGATTTTGCGTAGGCGCGATCGCGCGCGCCGGGCAAACTCGTGCGCCGCGTTCCTGTGCCTCCAACGGCGCTTCGAGCGCGGTGATCTTGCCGCGATAGAACGGCGGCATGGCGTCGGGGCGGTGGGGATACCTGGTCGTCAGCGTGCCACCGCGCAAACCGTGGTAGATCCAACTTTTCACCGATCGACCTCCGACTGCACGAGGCCGAGCGAATGTTCGATGAACGAAAAATCCGTAAAAATGTTACCGGGCAGCGAGGGCGGGAACAACGGCCAGTTTTGATACGAGGCCGATCGAATTGCCACGGTTGCGAGACGCGCTCCGTCGAAACGCACGAAATACAGCAGCTCGCCCTGCGGCGACTCGACGCGACCGATGCCGCTGCCGTTCTGCACGCGCGCATGTTCGGCGACTTCTCCGCTTGGCGCGGCATCGAGCGCATTGCGAATCAACCTGAATGACTGCGCGATTTCTGCGCGCCGTACCAGCGCGCGGGCCAAGGCGTCGCCTGCGGTCTCTAAGCATTCGTCGGCCGCAATCGTCGTAAAGAGCGCATCGCTCATGCGCGCGTCGCACGATACCGCACTTCCGCGCGCCGTCGGCCCAACGCCGCCGTATCGCCGCACGGTCTCTGCGGAAAGGCGACCCGCGCCGATGAGTCGATCCAGCAGCGACTGCGTGGAAAAGAGAATATCCAAGACCGTCATCGTCTCGCGCTCGACGCCATCCAGCAGACGGGCGCAGACGGACTGCAGCGATCCGAACACGTCGAAGCGCGTTCCGCCCACACATATCGCCCCGCGCGAGAAGCGATTGCCCGTTGCCTCTCCCAGCAAACGATGCACGCGTTCCTTGGCCGCAAACGTCTGCGCAGAACCGACCGAGAGCGACCCGTCGTCGGCGAGCTTCGCGAGCGAATCCAAGTGCTGGTGAATGCGCTCGAACTCCACCATCACTGCGCGTGCGGCCCACGCGCGTGGCGGAACGTGCGCGCGTAGCGCACGTTCTGCCGCGCGACAGAACGTTGCCGCGTGACTGGCGGCGGTTGCGCCGCTCGCGTGTTCGGCCAGCAGCGGTGCGGCGTCCATATCCACACCCGCAAACGACGCTTCAAGGTTGCGCCGCTTGTAGTACATCGATGGCGTAACGTGGATAAAGTCTTCGCCCGCGGTCTCGACGATCCAGGCGGCGGATTCGACAATGCCTGAACGCACCGGGCCGTACACGACCGTCGAAACTTCCGAGGCCGTAGAACGACGCAACGTCCCTGGATCGGGCGGCGGCAAAATCGGCGCCTCGCGCGCGAGTTCTCCGAAGTCCGCGCCAAACCGATCGTGCGCTTCACGCTCGTGCCAGCGCGCGGCGGCGGTAATGTCGCCGAGTGATGGCACCCGACCCTCGACGACGCCGGTATAATGCTCCAGCGCGCCGTCGGCAACGATCGCATAGTGCAGCAACGGCACGCCTTCCAGCGCCTCGCCGAATAACCACGCAAAGCGCGCGCCCTCCTCAATACGTGCGCGTACCGCGCGCTCCACGGCATCGGCCGTATCGAACGCTGCGGGTATCACGTCCGCTCCACGATTTGCACGCCGTGCGCTAGCAGCGTGCCGAGTCCGGACGGGATCCACAGACCCAATCCCAGCACCACGGCAAATCCCAGAACGAGCGCGATCCGCGGCATGACGGCATGTTCGCCATGCCGCACGCCGGCGGGCGGCTCGCCGGCGCAGATGGACGTTACCCAGCGTAAAATGCCGCAGAATGCGACGATTAACAAGCCCAGCACGACCACCGCAATATACCAGCTCGGCGAGGCAAAACCGCCGGCCAGGATCATTAGTTCGCTGCGAAACGGGCCAAACGGCGGCATACCGGCCAACGCAAATCCGGCCAGCATGAAGATCGTACCAGAGAGGGGCAGCACTGCGATGCCGCCGCGCATGCCCGCGATTTCGCGCGTGTCGAAACGATGTGCGAGCTTGCCGGCCGACAAAAAGGCCAGCGATTTCGTCGCGCTGTGCGTGATGGCGTGCAACAACGCGCCCATCACCGCATACGTCACGCCGAATGCCAAGCCACACGCGACGATGCCCATGTGCTCGATGCTCGAATATGCCAGCATACGCTTGATGTCGCGCTGCTGCAGCAGAAAGAACGCCGCCAGCCCCAGCGAGAGCAACCCCACAATGAAGAACAGATGATGCGTCATGCCCGAGCCCACGGCGGCGTTGGAGATCGAGGCGAAGCGCAAGATCACGTACAGCGCATCGGAGAGCAGAATGCCCGAAAGCATCGCGCTCGTCGGGGTGGGACCGGCGCCGTGCGCGTCGGGCAACCAGGTATGCATCGGCGCCAAGCCCATTTTCGTGCCGAATCCTACCAACGCTAGGACGAAGGCCACGCGCACCGCATCGGGATTCAACCGCGAAGCTGCCGCTATGTATGCCCCCCACTGCGGCTCGTAACGCGCCCCAAGCACGCTGGTACCGGCCGCATATAAAACGATAACGCCGACCAAGCCTAGCGCGAGGCCGCACGATGCGATGAGGATATACTTCCACGACGCCTCAAGTGCGCCGTCGGTTCCTTGCAGCCGTACCAGCAGTGAGGCGACGATCGTCGTGACCTCCACCGCAACCCACATGCCCGCCAAGTTCGTCAGCAGCGGCACGACCGCTTCGGCACACGCGAATGCGTTGGTCAGCGCGAGAAACTCGCGGCGATAGCGTTCTTCGCCGTTGACGCCGATGGGCTCGGCTTGCACGTACCAGTGCGAATACAAACCTACCGCCCCATAAACGATCGCGACCGGCAGCAAAAAGAGCGCGGTCAAGGCGTCCGCGCCCGGAACACCCTTCACCACGCGCGCGACGAACACGAGAATGAGGACGGTCGTAACCACGCCGGCGATTGCCGTAACGACGGCGCCAATGCGCGAAGGCAGTAGCAGACACAGCACGATCGCCGCAAACGGCACTGCAAGGATAGCGTACGGCAACACGTTCATCCGCGCAGGCTTTCGAAGACGGTTACCGACGCAGTGTCGTGCCGCGAGACCAGCGCTCGCACCAGTACCGCGAAAACGATCACCGCAACGGCCACGTCGATGAGCAGCAGAATGCCGATGACCAGCGGCAGACCGGGCGTGAGTGTCACCGTTCCGAAGAACAGTCCATTCTCAAGCGTCAGAAACGCAACCACTTGCGCTAGCGCGTTCGGCCGCAAAATCGCAACCAGAAAACCGACGAAAACGATCGAAAGCGCGGTCGCCAGATCGGCATTGGGAAGAAACGCGCCACCGTGCAGCGGCAACCGCGCCGAAGTCAAAATGGCCAAGCCGATCAGCGCGGACGCGACGATCAGCGAGAGGAGCACGTTAATGCGCGCGGGCAGCTGGACGCGGCTCGAGACCTTTCGCGCCAACGCCTGCATGTATGCCGGCAGAGCGATCGCCTTGAGCACGAGCGTCAGGATGGCGAGCACGATCAAATCCCACCCGCCGACGGATACGCCGACCGCAAAGCAGATGGCGGCGACCAACGCGGACTGCAGCGCATACAGGCGGATCATCTCGGAGAGGACCACGGTGCGAAATAAGCCGAGCTGCAACACGATCAGCAGCACCGCAACGGTTCCGGCCAGTGCCTGCCCAACCGTTAGCTGATGCAGAACCATCAGCCGACTCCAATGGCGTACACGAACGTAGCGAGAATAGCCAGCAGAAATCCGGTAGCGATAAATTCGGGTATTTTATACAACCGCAGTTTGGCAAACGTGCTCTCGATCGCGACCATCACCGCTCCCAAGGCGAGCATTTTTAGCGTAATGGTGACGATCGCCAGCGCGACCGCGCCGATGTCGCCCGTGTGTGCCAGGCCTCCCGGCAACAGCAGCACGTTGATGAAGATCGTATACAGTAGAAACTGTTTCATCGACGATCCCCATTTAAAGAGTCCCATCGCCGGTCCGGAATGTTCGAAGAGCCGAGCATCGTCGATCATGCCAAACTCGGTCGTCGCCGACGAACTCTCGATGGGGATGCGTCCTGTATCCACCAGCATCATCATGAAGAACGCCACCGTCGCAAGCACGTGCGCCGGGCGCAGCACGTTCGCAAGCGAATCGCGCAGCGCGGCATTCATCGCGTACGGGAGGTCGGTTCCGGTGATGAACGCGACGGAGAAAAAGACGAAGATCAGCGTCGGCTCGACGAGAATACCGACCATCACCGCGCGGCTCGCGCCGATGTTTGCGTATTGCGATCCGGAATCGAGCGCCGCGGCCGCGGTAGCAAAACCCGCGAGAGCCAGCACGAACGCGCTGCCGAGAATGTCCCCGTACGTCGCTCCCGGCAGCGGATAGGTCGTGAGGATCGGAATGAGCAGCGCCACCGTTGCGTAAGACCCGCACGCAACGTACGGCGCGCTACGGAAAACCCACGACGATGGTTCGGGGGAGAGCTGCTGCTTTCGAAAATATTTCAGGATATCGCGATACGGCTGGAAGATCGACGGGCCGTATTTTCCCTCCACGATCGCTTTTGCGCGCGAGATACATCCGGATATGAACGGCGAGATCGCCAGCAGACAAAGGACTTGCAGTCCCTGCACGACGATCGGCGCGAGAGTCATGTAGCGATCCGGCCGACGACGATACCGGCAAAGCAGCCGATGACGCCCAGCAGAACGCTGGAGCCGGCATACATCATACTGGTGAACAGCGCGCCTTCACCGCCGATCGTAACGGTATCGAGGGCGAACGTCGAAAACGTCGTGTAACCGCCTAAGAGACCGGTGGTCGCAAAGACGCGCACGAGCGGGCTGATGCCGAGCGCGCGCGTAGATGCGAGCTGCGCGACTAAGCCGATCAGAAAAGATCCGGTAATGTTGATGAAGAGCGTGCCGAAGGGGAAGCCCGGGCCCATGCGCTGCACGAACGCGTTTCCGACCACGAAGCGCAAAACACCTCCGATCGCAGCTCCGATTGCCACAGCAACGATTTGAACCAACAAGAAAGCGAAACCCCTATTCTAAACGTTCCGACGTTACAATAGGAGCCATCAGCCGTGCGGCGGTTCTCGGGAGCTCCATCCCGTTGCGCGTCGCTATTCCCGTTGCCGAATGGCGCTCCTGCACGTCAGACGTTTGTCGTGTTCGTAGTCGCGGCGTCGCGTGAAACGCGCAGGTATTCGGCGGCTTCAACTGTCAGCAGTCCCTCGCGCATCAACGCTCGCAGTTCGGGAAGCAGCGGTCCGATGTTCTCCCAATCGTCCACCACTTCGATGAGTATCGGCATGTTTTGCACCCATGCAAAGATCTTCGAGAGATGCAGATGCCCGCGCGAACCGTATCCTTCGATCCCGCGAAAAACACTCGCGCCGCGGACGCCGCGCTTGCGAAGAAAATCCACGATTGCGGTGTAGGTCGGCTGATTTCCCGTGCGGTCCGCCTCATCGACGAAAATGCGCAAGAGCTTGCCTTCTCGAAATCCGGGCAGCGACATGCCCTACGATTCCTTACGCAGCGGCGCCACCCTTGTCGCCCCCTCGGAGGCAATGGATTCGGGATGCGTGTCGGATACGATGACGGGTCCTTCGTCGAAGAGCATCCCCTCTACCGACTCGTATTTGCTAAGGCGTTTCTTGAGGTCTCCAATGCGCTGCTGCAACTGATGCGCGCGATCTAAGATCACATCGCGATCGGCAAACGCACCCGCGTTTCGCATGCGCTCGATGTTTAAATTACGCGTCGACTCATGAAGACGGAAGTGCTCAGATGAAGAGACGCGTTGCAAGTCGTATAGCAGTTCGCTGCGCTCTTTGGCGCGAGCGTCCGACTCCTGCAGCAGCTTTTCGAGGTCCACGCATCGTTCTTGCAGTGACGCCACTTCTTCGCGCGAGTGCGCGAGCTCTGCGGAGGCATTCAGTATGTCGGCGATCTTGCGCGGCAAGCGCATCACTTCTCTCCCACGTTTAGGAGCCATCAGCCTTCGGCATCGTCCGGCGAGCCCCATCGCCTCGTCTCCAGTATACCGCACCGATGCCGCCCGCGAAACCCCGCCAGGAGGCGCTCCCCAACGAGCGAATGGGCTAAGAAGACACGGCGATGGGGCTCGCCGCTAACTGCCGCACGCGGCTAATGGCTCCTCTCAAGAACGCCGTTTCTCGATAGGAGCATCAATTGGCCCGGGACCTAGAGACGCTCAGCCTGATGCGCATCTTCGTCGACGAAAGCGATCGTCGAGATGGAAAGCCGCTGTACATGTCTCTCGTGGACGAGCTCCAAAAACTCGGTTGCGCTGGAGCTACGGTCTTCAAAGGCATCGAGGGCTTCGGCTCGCATCGCGAGTTGCACGCCGCGCGTGCGTTCGATTTCTCGAACAACATGCCCGTGCTTATCGAAGTCATCGACACCGCTGGAAAGATCGACGATACGGCTTCGCACCTACGCGAAACGATTGGCGAGGGCCTCATCACGATCGAACGAGTTCAAACTTCACCCGTGGAGATCGAGCATGAATGACCAATACTCGTACCGCATCCGCGTATGCGCCGCGGTCCTACGCGCGCCCGGGCAAATCCTCACGGTGAGACAACGCCATCTCGGCATGGAGCATACCAAACTTCCCGGCGGCATGCCGCGCATCGACGAGACGCTCGAAGACGCGCTCGTCCGCGAAGTAGCGGAAGAGACGCGTCTGGAGATCGTCCCGACCGAGATCGCCTACGTGCTCGAGCGACGCGACGACCGCTGGGCGGAGCCGACCCTCGAAATATGTTTCTACGCCAACGTCGTCGGCAAATCGAACGCAAAAGCGGACCCCGAAATCCTCGAAATCGAATGGATCGAGCTGCAGGACGAACGACTGCGCGCGCTCGTGCCCGACACGCGCGGTCTCGAAAACAGTTCGCGCGGACGCTACTTCGACACGTCACAGCGGGGGAAGCGCAAGTAACGTGACTGCCGACCGGCTCGAACGGTTCGAGCGGGTCGCACGCGCCGCCGGCGATGCGGCTGCGGCCGACGACGCGCGCGATCTGCTCGCGCAGATGCAAGCCGGCGAAGCAAACTTCGCCGTCTTTGGACAGTTTAAGCGCGGCAAGAGCACGCTGGTCAACGCGCTGTTGGGTGCCGACGTCATGCCGGCCGGTCCGCTGCCGCTTACCGGCATCACCACCGTCGTGCGCTACGGCGAAACGCCCGAACGGCTCGTCACGTTTCTCGATGGGACCGCGCGCAGCGTGGATGCGCTCGAAGACTACGTCACCGAAGAGCGCAATCCGCACAATCGCCTCGGCGTAAGGAAAGTGGAGGTGCGCTGGCCCGCGCCCACGATCGAACGCATGGCCATCTTCGACACGCCGGGCGTCGGATCGACCTACGGTTGGAACACCGAAACCGCACGCGACGCGCTGCCTCGTAGCGACGGAGCAATCGTGGTGGTCGGCCCCGAGCCTCCGATCGGTGAGCAAGAGGCTGCGTTTGCGCGCGAGATTGCCGCGTCGAGCGATCGGCTCTTCGTGGTGCTGAACAAGGCGGACATCGCGGGCGCGCACCTCGAGGATATCGTTGGTTTCACGCGCGACGTGTTGGCGACCAACGGGGTTTCGCGCAAACTCTACGTACTCAGCGCGCGTTCGGCGCGGGAAGCGCAAAAGGCGGGGAGCGCCGACGCAGCCTTCGGAAACTTCGTCGAGGCGCTGCAGGCGTTCGTTGCGGAATCGGGCGAGCGCGCCCCGGCACATTCGATCGAGCGACGCGCAAGCGCGCTCGTCGATCGTGTGCGCGCGATCGTTGCGATGCGCCGCAGCGCGGCGGCGCTGCCGCGTGTCGAGCGGGAGCGGCGTCTCGTCGCACTCGACGACGCACTGCATGTTCTCGACGGCCGTAAACGGGCGCTGGAACTCGTGGTGGACGACGACACCGCGGTAATAGGCGGCGCGCTGGAGGCCGAACTGAAAGTCATGCAGTTGCGCGACGGCTCCGCGTTCGATGACTTCGCTCGCACGCTCGCAGCGGAGGCGTCGCTCGGCAAGCGCGCCGAACTGCTCGAAGCCTTCGTCGCGCGCTACGCCGACGAGTGGCGACGTGAAGCCATCGCTTTCGTCGAGCCGTTTCTCCATCGGAACGCCGCGAAGTACGCACGCGAAGCGGCAGAGCTCGAACGCGCCATCGTGCGCGCGGGCTGCGACGTCCTCGCCTTGGACGCGCAATCCGTCGAGCCGTCCGAGATTCGCATCGCACCCGCCGGCTTCTCGGTCGTCGCCTCCGCGATGCCAACCACCGGCCTGGAACTCGGCATCCTCTTGATGGCCTCGCTTCTGCCGCGCGCTTTGCGCGCCCGCATTATGCTCAAAGCCAATCGTGAGGCGATGCGGTCGGAGCTCGAGGCTTTACGCGGAAAGCTGCGCTACGGCATGTCGAAGGATCTAGATCGCGTGCGGCGCGCGACGCGTACGTTGCTTTCCGAGCACATCGGCGGCTTGGGAACCGCGGTGCGCAACACGATTGTAGGCGACGAAGATCCCGGGCAAGACGCGGCGCAGGGCGAGCGGCACTGGGAAGCCATCGCGCAAGAACTCGACGCGGTGGCCGACGCAATCCATCCCACCGAACGCGCTTCGTGAGAGAGAACCGCAATCTGCGGGTAGTGCTCGCGGTCGAGTACGATCATCGCTTCCGCGTGCTCGAAACGGGCGCTCTTCCGTGCACACACGTGCGCGAAGGCGAATCGCTGCACTATGCCGCGGGAAGCATCGCGCGTTCGCTCGGGCTTACAATTCGCGTGGCGGGTATCTCAGCCGTCGTCGAGCGCGAGAACGCACGCTTTGGAGGACGCACGATCGACGTGTACGTGCTAGCACGCGCGACGGACGGCGCCCTGCGAGACGGCAGTTGGCGCTTTGCTCGAGAACTCGCCCAGGCCGGCATGGCGCCGGAACTCGCGCACTCGCTCGAAGGGGGCCACGTGGCGCCGTACCTCGGAAAGATCGCCGACGAAACGCCACCTTAGCGCGGCTTCGCGTGCTCCGCGTTCTGGCGCTCGAATGCAGGCACGTTCTTGTTGATCGCCCACCACTGTGAAAAAGCGATCATGCCGCACATGACGACGAAAAAGAGTACCACGCCCGCGCCCCACGCGCGACGTTTGCCCACAGACATTCCCGAAAAACGGCTCACGTAGCCCCCTTCGCCGCACGAAAGAAAACTCTTTACGAGAGCAGGAGCACCCTCCCAGAAGGGCGCCCGCGGCCCAACGTCCTACCTCCGGATATGCGTTGGATCATCGCAGCCGTTGCTGCAGTGGCCGGTTTCTCGTTGTGCGCCGTCGCTGCGCAAGCGGCCACGCGCGTTCCCGCAACCTCCAAGGCGATTGCGGCATACGCAACGGTACTGCATCGCATCAACCCGCAGTTGCCGCGCTGGCAGAGTAGCAATCTCGCGCGCCACCTGCTGGTCAATGCTTCGCACTGGAAGATCGATCCCAACTTGCTCGTGGCGATCGTGACCGTCGAATCGCGCTGGCACACGCAGGCTCGGTCCGGCGTGGGCGCCATCGGTTTGGGGCAGTTGATGCCGGAGACCGCTCACTCGCTGCATGTCGATCCGCGAAATCCCGCGCAGAATCTGGCGGGAGCCGCGCGCTACCTCAGCGGTCTCATTACGCGCTTCCGCTATCACCACAATCATTTCGAACTCGCATGCGCGGCCTACAATGCGGGCCCGCACGCCGTCAGCGCGTACGGTGGAATTCCGCCGTACTATGAGACGCAGCACTACGTCGTCAAAGTGATGAGCACGTGGCGCGCGATCGCGCAGAGTGTGCACGTGCCGCGCGCCGCGATAACGCATGCGGGGCAAGGACCCGACGTAGCCTTCTGGTCCGCAGCAGAGTAGCCGCAGCAGGATACCGCACTCCGCGACACAATCCCCACGACGGCGATGGGGCTCGCCTTACAAACGCCGCTTCGGCTAACGGCTCCTACTTCAAAACGAATCCGCGGGAGTGTGGAGTAGGTGTTCAGCGTTTTATATCCGGCATCCGTAGAGCCACCCGCCGAACGAGTCGAGACGCCGGCATACTTTCGCGACCTCAACCTCGACCAAATTCTTGACGCCGTGGCCGCCGGTCGCGAGGCGTACGATCTTGCTCCGTTTCTGCGCAGCCCTCTCGCGGATCTCGACGCGATCGCGTATCGCCACGAGGTGCTGCGCGACCTCGAAAGCGACGACGTGCTCGCACACGTCGAGTCGTTTGCCGAAGCGATGCGTTCGATGGGCGCGCGCCTAGCGCGCGCGGAGAAAGCCCACTACGGCAGGCAGCGCGAGCGCTGGTTCTTGGATGCTGCGCTTATCTATAGCGCGGCCGTCGAATCGCTGTCCAGAGCGCTTGAGGCCGATTCGCCAGCGTCGCGTGGGCTCGCCGACTTTCGCAATTACATGAAGGAGTACGAACAGATGCCGGCATTCCGCTCGCTGGCATCGGGCGCCCGCGAAGTGGATGCCGAACTCGCAGAGATTCGATATTCTCTCGTGGTCAACGGGGATGAAGTGACGGTGCGCGCATACGAAAGCGAGCCCGATTATAGCGTGGAAGTCGAGCGGACGTTCGAGCGCTTCAAGCAGGGAGCCGCGAAGAGCTACGTGGTCGAATTTCCGCCCACATCCGACGCCAATCACGTAGAAGCACGCATTCTCGACTATGTCGTGCAAATTTTTCCACAGGAGTTCGCCAAGCTTTCGGCATTTTGCGCGACCAATACGCACTTCATCGACAAAACGATCCGCCGTTTCGACCGCGAGATCCAAGTGTATGCCGCATATCTCGCATACGTTGCTCCGTTGCGAGAATCCGGCCTACAGTTCTGTTATCCAGGCGTCTCCGCGAGCGACAAAACCGAATGCAGCGAGGGTGGATTCGATCTGGCGTTGGCGCACAAACTCGCGTCGGAGGGGCTAGAGGTCGTCACGAACGATTATGCGCTCAACGAACCGGAGCACGTCATCGTCGTCACCGGCCCTAACCAGGGCGGAAAAACCACTTTTGCACGCACGTTTGGGCAACTGCACTATCTCGCTCGCTTGGGGATGCTCGTTCCGGGGGGCCGAGCTACGCTGTTTTTATGCGATGAGATGTACACGCACTTCGAACGCGAGGAAGACCCATCGGCGCTGCGCGGCAAGCTGGAAGACGACCTCGTGCGCGTACACGATATCCTCGCGCGAGCGACGGCGAGCTCCATCGTGATAACGAACGAAATATTTAGTTCCACGACGCCGCAGGACGCGGTCGCGCTAAGCAAACGCATCTTGGGCGCGCTTGCCGCGCTCGGCACGCTGTGCGTATGGGTCACCTTCCTCGACGAGCTCGCCTCGCTAGGTCCGACGATCGTCAGCATGGTCAGCACCGTGGATGTAGACGATCCAGCCAGGCGCACGTACAAGGTGCTCAGACGCCTCGCGGACGGCCGTTCGTACGCCTTATCGATCGCTCAGAAGTACGGGCTCACGTACGAGAGCATACGCAAGCGAGTAGCACGATGAAGGCCCATCTTGCGTATGCCGACGCCGACTTCGACATAGAACGCGCGCTGCCCGAAAACGCGGCCGACCTCACGCAAGATCTGGGGATCGATACGCTACTGTCCGCCATGGCCGACGACGACGCCTTTCTCCTCACTGTGGCGCGACGTGCGATCTTCTCGCTGCTGACAGATCCTGCACAAATCCGCTATCGACAAGACGCTCTCCGGGACGCAATAGCAAACCCCCAAGCCGTCCGCGCGCTCTACGCCATCGCAGTAGACGCCATCACCGCAGAAAAGAAAACCTACTGGGGTTATTCGATTCGGCACCCGTCTTCAATACTGCGGATCGCAACCGGTCTGCTGAGCATCTTCGTTCCGCTGCTGCGCCGACTGCGCGCCGCTGCCGATGCAGGGGCTGGAACGTTCTCCTCGCAGGCGTTCGGCTCGCTTTTCAGCACGCTGCAAAACGAGCTCTCGGACGAATACTTCGAAACCGTAAACCGCTATCTCCAGGAGCTCGCGTTTCATGGCGGCGTTCTGTTGAGCGCGCGCCTGGGCGAAGGGAACGTGGGAGACGGATATGTGCTGCGCAAATTCGAGTTCCGCAAACGCACGTGGCTCGAGCGCCTCCTGGGCGCGAAAGAGCGCGGCTTCACGTTCCGCATCGATCCGCGCGACGAACGCGGTTCCATGGCGTTGGGAACGCTCAACGATAAGGGCGTCAATTCGGCGGCAAACGCGTTAGCTCAAGCGGCCGATCACATCCTGAGCTTCTTCACACTTCTGCGCACGGAGTTGGCCCTGTACATTGGCTGCCTAAATCTCGACGAACGACTGCGCGCGAAAGGCGTGCCCACATGTTTTCCCTTGCCGTCGCCCGCCGGCGAAGGCAAGCACGGTATTCGCGGGCTCTACGACCTCGGACTAGCCCTCAACGTCGAGGGCGGCGTCGTCGGCAACGATCTCGACGCCGATGGCAAACATCTGGTAGTCATCACGGGCGCGAACCGCGGAGGAAAGTCGACACTTCTGCGCGGCGTGGGCTCCGCACAACTGATGATGCAGGCGGGAATGTTCGTACCTGCAACGGCGTTTGCAGCGGACGTCGCCGACATGGTCTTTACGCATTACAAGCGCGAGGAAGACACCGCCATGGAGAGCGGCAAACTCGATGAGGAGCTTTCACGCGCGAGCGCGATCGCCGACCGGATTACGCCGGACTCTCTGGTCCTCTTCAATGAAACTTTTGCTGCCACAAACGAGCGCGAGGGCTCGGAAATCGCCAAACAAGTCGTGCTAGCGCTTACCGATGCGGGCGTGACGTCCGTCTTCGTCACGCATCTTTACGAGTTCGCGCACGATCTTTTCGAGAGCGCGCGAGACGACGCGGTTTTCTTGCGCGCAGAGCGCGAACCAGACGGAACCCGCACCTTCAAGTTAATTGTAGGCGCGCCACTAGAGACGAGCTACGGAGAAGATCTGTATGCACGGGTATTCGCAGAAAGATCGCTTTAACACCGCGTTGCGGCGCGCGCTGCATCATCGCATACCGGAGACGGCGGCGATGGCGGCGACGGTACTTGCAGCGCGCGGTTGCGATGAGTCCATTCCCGATTTAATCGAGCTTTCGTACGCAAAGGACCCCATGCGCGCCGAAGCGGGCCTGGAAGCGCTCGGATCGTTTCTGATCGACGAACGCGCGCGCTGGCGTCTAGGCGAGGCGCGCGTAGACGGTACCGCTCGCGAACGCCGCATCGCGTCGCGCATCCTGGAGGCCGGCCTGTCATAAATAGCGCGGCTGCGCAAAACAGCGGCAACCGGGGTGAAATGGAGCGACCCATTGCGGGTCGTGCGCGCGACTGCCCCATCGTTCGCGACAGAGCGCGCACGCGCCGGCATGACCGCTCACGTCATAACCGTTCGAGCCATCCCGCCGATGCAGCACGATCTCACGATGTGCGAGCGTCTGCAGCCAGTGCGCCAATATTTCCACAAGATGCAAGTCGCAGTCCAACATTCCCGCATCGGCAGCCGGCTCGAACGTTCCGACGCCGTCCGCCTGCGCGCGATACATTCCGGCAGACTGCAACTCTCGGAGAGCGGCGGCAACGACCGCTTTAGACATGCATAGCCGCTGCGGCGAGGCATCTACGACAATGCGCCGAGTCGGCGAACCGCAACGCGTGCGCACGACGCGCGCGTCTACCGAGAGGCTGCGCCATCGAGTTGAGTCCCACGCCGCCGACGGCTGGAACGTAAACGTCCAGAGATGCGGCCGCTCACCGCTCGCAATCAGATCGTCGCGAAATGCCGCGAACGGGGGTATCCATAGGTCGCGCCCGAGTACGCAAGCCGCCGTGTCGGCCGCGGGAAACGGGGATTGCGGTACGCGCTGCAGTGCGGCGCGCTCGGCCGGTTCGCAACTCGCGAAATAGGTTGTAACGGCCTCCTTAGCATCGCAGGGTATATACGTCACGGTCCTGAACGCCTCCTAAACAACCGTATTTTGCGATGGGGCTCGCAGACTGCCCGCAAGGGCTAATGGCTCCTACTCGACCGACGAGTTAGGAGCCTTTTGTTGTCAGAACGCAGCAAATCACCGAACCGATCAGCGCGAGTACGGACGTGCCGCAAGCGATAGCACTCAACGTCGCCCAGCTCGCCTTCGTCATCGCGCTGTCGCCACTCTTTGCCGGACTTCTTGCGAAAGGCAAGGAGCTGGTGCAGTCCAAGCGCGGCCCGAGCATTTGGCAGCCGTATCGCGATCTGCGTAAGCTTTTCGTAAAAGAAGAGCGCGTCTCCGACGAGAGCACGTGGATATTTCGGTTTACGCCGTATGTGGTATTCGTCGTGCCGCTGGTCGTTGCGCTGCTGATCCCGGTGCTGACCAACTTCCCGCTCTTCTTCGCCTTCGCAGGCGACATGGTGAGCGTCGGCTTCATCCTCGCCATCTCGGGCTTTTTCTTCTCGCTTGCGGCCATTGACGCGGGCAATCCGTTCGGAACTATGGGTGCCAGCCGCACGCGTATGGTCGGCTTTCTCGCAGAGCCGGTACTCATCATCGCGCTCTTCACCGTCTCGTTCGTTGCCGATTCCACGATCCCGTATGTGGTGCAGCAGCATTGGGTACATCCGATTGCCAATTTTTTTGCGCCCTCGCATGCGCTGCTGCTGGTCGCTTTTTTCATGGTTATTTTGGCTGAGACCGGTAAGCTCCCAGTGGATAACCCGTCGGGGCACTTCGAGCTCGCCATGATCGACGAGTCGAAAGCGCTTGAGTTTTCCGGGCGCTCGGCGGCGCTGATCAAGTACGGTGGATACATGAAGTTTACGGTCATCTCGGTGATCCTGCTCAACGTGCTCACCGCGCCGTGGGGATTGGCGAGTACGGGCGGCGTACTCGACGTTCTGCTTGCGGTTGGCGCCGTGTTCGCGAAATTTCTGATACTCATCGCCGTCATCATAGCCGTCGAATCGTCGTATGCGAAGCTGAGACTTTTTCGCATCACCGACTTTCTGGCCGCAGCATTTGTCGTCTGCGTTACGGCCATGATCGCACAGGTGTTGCACCTGTGACCGTTTCGAGGTCCATATGGCAGTCCTGACTGAGATCAACGCCTTGGTCCTGGGCCTCTTCATCTTAAGCACGATCGCGCTCGTTGTCGTACGTCAGGTTCGTGCGTGCATCGCCGTCTTCATCGCGCAATCGCTGCTGCTCGCCGCGTCGGCGATCGTGTTGGGCTCGTCGCCGTTCTCGTGGCACCTCACGGCATTGGCGGCCGTCACGATAGTCAGCAAGGCGATCGTGATTCCTTGGCTGATTCACGCCTTCGTGCCGGCCGACGTCGAGGACGTACGCGAAGAGCGACGCTCGCTCGCCGTGCCGACGGCCCTGCTGGCCGCACTCGGCCTCACGCTGCTCGGCTATTTCTTCGCATCGCATCTCATCAAGGGCGCCGCGAACCTTTCGCCCGGCAACGTCTCGATGGGGCTCTCGGCTCTGCTCGTCGCGTTGTTGGCGCTCTCCGCGCGCACGCAGGCGGTCCCGCAACTGCTCGGACTGCTCTCGATGGAGAACGGCGCGTTTCTCGCAGGCATCGCGATCGCACCCGATTTCCCGCTTATCGCCGAACTCGCCATCGCGTTCGACGTACCGCTGCTCACCTTCATCGTGGTGCTCCTAGCGAGGCTTGCGTATCGCCATCTCGGGTCTACCGAGGTGGGTGCGCTTTCGAACCTGCGCGAGGGGCCGCAATGATCCTAGCGGCTCCGCTTGCAGCCCTTGCGGCGGCCATTTGGTGCCTGATACCGCGGGGCGCACGCCTAGCCGCACCGGTGGCGATCGTCGCCGCGATTGCCTCGCTTCTCGCCTCGCTGCAGCTGGTCGTGCGACTCGAGCACACCTCCGTCGTTGACGTGATCTCCGATTGGGTAACGGCAGATTCGCTCTCGGCGCTATTGTTGCTGTTGATCTCGTTTGTATACTTGACAGCGGCAATTTTTTCGTGGGGTTACATCAAGCACGAGGCCCGCGGCAACGGTCACTTGCGCCTCTACTATGCCAACTTCAACTGCTTTGCGTTCTCGATGCTCTGCATTCCACTGATGTCGGAAATCGGGCTCGTTTGGATTTTTGTAGAGCTTACGACATTGTTATCGATCCTGCTAGTCAGCTTCTCCGCGTCGCCCGACGCGGTCGAGGCGGCGTGGAAGTACATGGTGCTGACGCTCTTGGGAGCGACGGTGGCGGTACTGGGCGTCCTGGTGCTCTTTTGGGCATTGCACCTGACGGGCAGCACCGACTTTACCTGGCACGGCTTGATTGTGGCGGCACACCGAATGCCCAGAGGATTGCTTGCGGCTGCATTCGCGCTTTTGCTGATCGGATATGGATCGAAAATCGGCTTCGTTCCGCTGCATACGTGGCTGCCCGACGCGCATAGTCAGGCACCGTCGCCCGTTTGCGCACTGCTTTCCGGCATCGAAACGAGCGCCATACTCTACGTGCTGTTGCGGTTGCGTGGAGTTTTTTCCGCCGACACGTCGCTGCACGTCGGAACGTGGTTCGCGGTGTTTGGGCTAATTTCGGTCGGCGTTGCGGTTTTTCTCATCGTGCAGACGCACGATTACAAACGCCTTTTCGCATTCTCTACCGTCGAACATATGGGCATCATTCTGACCGCAGCGAGTTTTTTCACTCCGGCCGGCGATGCTGCCGCGCTTTGGCAGATGACCGCGCACGCAGTTACGAAGTCGTTCTGCTTCTACGCCGCCGGCACGACGCTGCTGGTTACCGGTACGCGCGACATCGCGAAGATACGCGGACTGCTCGGCACCAGCGGAATCGCCGGCGGCGCCTTTATGCTCGGGGCGCTAGCAATCGGCGGCGCCCCGCCGTTTGCTGCATTTCTCAGCGAACTCGCCGTTCTGCGCGCGGCGATGCTAGCGCACGGTTACGTCGTGACCGCGCTGCTGGCAATCTTCATCACGCTGGGATTCTTCGGGTTGGTATGGCACGCGACGCGCATGCTCTACGGCCCGAGCTCTATACGCGAGACGCATCGCCTGCCCGCATCGTGCGTATGGGCCCTTGCGATCGCCGCGGTTCCGGTAGTACTACTCGGCGTCTGGATGCCCGCCGGCTTCGAGCACCTGCTGCAGCACGCCGCTGCGGTATTGGGAGCGTGACGGTGGCGTTCGTAGATGCATGCGCGTCGATCCGGTCGCTGTGGCCCGACGCGCGCTGTGACGTGACGGACACCATCGCGACCGTAGCCGTGGACCGTCGCCACTTGCACGCGGTAGTGAAGGCCCTACACGCGCACGGTTTCCGTCTCGGTACGATCGTCGCGACGGAGAGCGACAACGCGCTCTCGCTGCGATATGCCTTCTATGCGACAAACGGCGCGGGATGGATTCATGCAACCGTGGCGTTGGATCCGCAAGAGCGCGTCGCTCCGAGCATTACGCCCGACGTCATCGCCGCCGATTGGTTCGAACGGGAGATCGAAGATCTCTTTGCGATCCGCTTCTCGCAACATCCGCGGCTCGGCGACTTTGTCTTTCACGATGGTAAGAACGGTCAGCCGTGGTCGCCGCTGCGTGTCTTGCACGACGAAGGCGCGTTTGCCATGCCGGTGGGACCGATTTTCTCCGGCGATGCGGAGTCGGCGCTTTACGTTCTCGAAACGGTCGGCGAGGACGTGGTGCGTGCCGTTCCCCGCCTTTTCTATAAGTTCCGCGCGATCGAGAAATTGGCGCAGGGCAAGAGCGCGCACGACGCGTTGTTGCTGGCCGAACGCACCTGCGGCACGAGCGCGATCGGTAACGGCTGGGCATTTTGTCGCGCCGTCGAGCGCGCATGCGGTTATACCGTCCCACCGCGCGCCGATGCGTTGCGCGCGTTCTTCGCGGAGCTGGAACGGCTGCGCCACCACATGACGACGATTCGGCAGGTCTGCGCATCCACCGCACAAACCGTCGCCGCCAGCCAGGCACTGTGGCTCGAAGAGCAGTTGCTGCGCATTTGCGGCACCGTGGCTGGCCATCGCTACCTGTTCGGGGTGCTCGCGATCGGCGGTACCGCACGCGATTTCGCGCAAGACGATTTACTCGAAGCCGTAGGAGCGGTCGAGCGGCTGCGAGTGCCGATACGGCACCTCTCCGAGGGGCTTGCGGGTTCGGCAAGTTTTCTGGACCGAATCGAGCACATCGGCATCGTCAGCGAGGACGCTGCCGCCGCGTTCGAGTTGCTGGGTCCGCTCGCTCGTGCCAGCAACGTCAGCGCCGACATGCGCAAGATCCAACCGTACGGACCATACGAGCGACTGCACTTCGACGTGCCGCTGGAAGCGCAAGGCGACGGTTACGCGCGCCTTCGCGTGCTCTTTAAAGAGCTCTTCATCTCGATGGATCTCGTAAACGACATCGCAAACGATCTGCCGCCCGGCGAAGCGAAAACGCCACTGCAGACCGTGGCAGGCATGGCGCTGGGGTGGACCGAGGCGCCGCGTGGCGCGTCGGTACACTGGATCGAACTCGACGGTCACGGCCGCGTCGTGCGCTACCGCACCACGCCCGCGTCGTTTCGAAACTGGCATGGTTTCCACGTTGCCACGGAAGGCTTCTCGTTTCAGGATTTCCCGATCATTCTTTCGACGCTCGATCTTTCCGTTGCGGAGAGCGATCGATGAAAGGAGCGAGGTAATGAATTGGTTCCTGCGCGGAGTCGCAGCCGGCGTTCGCACGGAGCGCTTTCCCGACGATCGCGCGGTTTCGGACGCACAATCGCCCGGCTTGCCCAAGCCGACTGCATTCGCGACCGAGGCGGACGCCGAAGCGACCGCTGCCGTCTGCCCGACGTCGGCCATCGAGACGCATGGCAGCCGCTACGCCGACGTTGCGGTGGAGCGTTGCGTTCACTGCATGCGCTGCGCGCGTATCGAGCCGCCGCAAGAGTGGCGTCACGACGTGCTTTGGGCGCACGCGAAGCATAAGGACGTCGCGCTCGGTAAGCCTTTCGCGCATTCCATCCACGTGCGGATCGTGGATGCCGGCGACTGCGGATCGTGTTTGAATGAACTGGCGCAGATGGAGGGGCCATCGTACAACCTGCAGCGTTTCGGCATCTTCGTCACGCCAACGCCGCGACAGGCCGACGTGCTGCTAGTCGTCGGACCGGTGACCTCACAGATGCGCGATCCGCTCAAGACCGCCTACGACGCAATGCCCGAGCCCAAACGCGTGGTCGCCGTTGGAACCTGCGCGGCGTCGGGAGGCCTCTTTGGCCCATCGGATACCTGCGCGGGCGGCGTGGCCGACGTAGTTCCGGTGGATGTCGTGGTTTCGGGCTGCCCGCCGCCGCCGTGGGCCATCGTAGCCGCACTGCGTTCGGTGTGCGGATATGGCGCGAGCGACGAAACGGGAAGTAGCGCATGACCGTTTGGCCGCTGACGCTGATCGCAGTCGCCGCCGCAACCGCAGTCGCCGGTGCGATCGCCGCGCTTTGTGTGGGTGAGAAACGTGCCCTGCCAACGTTGACCGTGGCATCGTGCGCCGCCAGCGTCCTGGCGTTCGCATCGGGCATCGGCACACTTTTGTGCGGATCCAGCGGCGCGCACGTGCTCTGGACACTGCCGCTCTTTGGACCGGTGGCGGCGGCCGCAACCCCGCTCGGGGCGCTCTTCACGTGCATCTCGGCCCTGGTCTATTTTCCGACGTCGATCTATACGCTGCGCTACACCGAGCGCTATGCGCGCGAGTACTCAGTGCGCGCTTTTTCGGCGTGGTATTGCCTGCTGCTCGCCGCCATAATCTGTCTTCCGATTTGCGGCGACGCCGTTTCGTTCTTCATCGTGTGGGAAATCGTCGCAATCGTCAGCTCCGCGTTAGTCGCCTACGAGTGGCGCCGCGATGACCGCGCGCGCGCTGCGTTCGTCATGCTGGCCATGAGCGAAGCCGGAACGATCGCCGCGCTGGTCGCCGTGCTCGTGGCGCAGCATTTCGGCGTGAAAGCCGGTCTACTTCCGGTCAACTCGTGGCTGCCGCGAGCGCACCCGCTGGCTCCCGGCAACGTCTCGGCGCTGCTTTCTGCCGTCATTCTCAATCTCGGCGTATACGGCATCCTGCTGGTCGATACTCGTTTGGCGCCCATCTCACTCCCATCTGAAGGTATCGCGCTGATGATCGTGGGCTCGGCGACGGCGTTGGTGGGAATTCTCTACGCGACGATCGACGACGATGTCAAGGCGATGCTCGCGTACAGCTCCATCGAGAACATCGGCATTGCGATCACGGGACTAGGCGCGGGCTTCGTCTTCGCAGCGCTGCATCGCCCGCTCTTTGCCGCGATCGGCTTTGCGGCGGGCATGTATCACTTGCTCAATCATTCCGCGTACAAGGGGCTGCTGTTTTTGGCGGCCTCGACGATCGACGTACAGACGGGTACCCGTTCGATGAATCGTTTGGGCGGTTTGATACGTCTGCTGCCGGTGACCGCCGCGTTCTTCCTCGTAGGATCGCTTTCCATCGCGGCCATTCCGCCGTTCAACGGCTTTACCAGCGAGTGGCTGACGTTTCAATCGCTGCTGCGCGCCGTCGAGATCGCTCAGGCACCGATCCGCGTTATCTTCGCACTCTGCGGCGCCGCTCTGGCACTGACCGCGGCCTTGAGTGTGACGTGCTTCGTGAAAGCGTTCGGCATGACGTTTCTCGGCAGACCACGTTCCGATGTCGCGCGTAAAGGCGAACCTTCGAAGTCGATGCGTTTCGGCATGCTGCTGCTCGCAATCGCGTGCGCGGCACTCGGCGTGTTCCCGACCTATGTGCTGCCGCTGCTCGATCGCGGCGTCGCCGCGATCGTGGGCGACCAAGCCGTCAACGCCGCGCTCGTCCCCGCGTTCTTCCATCCAGACGACCCGCGCGCGCCGCTTCCGGCCGCTTTCGTTGCCACGTTTCGCGCACTCGGCGCACAGATCGGTCAGCACTTCATGCCGGGCAGAGGGCTCGTCGTGATGTTGCGGGGCGGAGATGCAAACCCGGTGGTGTTCGCGATGGCGACAACGTACCTGATCGCCATTATCGGCGCGCTGCTGCTGGGACTCTGGATTGCAGTACGCATTTTTTCAGGCAAACGGCGTGCCGTGCGGGTTACACCGTGGACGGGCGGCCTGCATCCGTTGCCGCAGGGAATGAGCTACACCGCAACCGGATTCTCGAACCCGGTACGCGTGATCTTCGACGCGATCTTCAACCCACAGACCGGCACCGAAAATCGCGAAACCATCTACACGCACTTTCGCGCTGCCATACGCCGACCGCGGCAGGATGTGTTTCCGTCGGATCGCGTGCTCGTGCTGCCCGCAACGAACGCGGTTCGACGCATCGCCGCCCTGTTAGCCGGTATCCACCACGGCCGACTCGCGCTCTACGTTGGATACGCCATCGGTACGTTGCTCGTAGCGCTCACCATCGTCACCATCACCGGATAACATACGAGGTACGTCATGAAAACACGCTGGATCACGCGCAGTCTGTTGGGTCTGGGCCTCGCGTCGCTCTTCAGCGATTTCAGCCACGAGATGATCACGGCGGTGCTGCCGGCGTTTCTCGCATCGATCGGCGCCGGCGCGGCGGCGCTGGGAATCATCGAGGGCGCGGCCGACGCTCTCTCGAGCTTCGTTAAACTCTATAGCGGATGGCTGGGCGACCGACCGGGGAAAAAGCGCGCACTCATCGCCGCTGGTTATGCCATCACCGGTATCGCGCTGCCGTTCGTAGCGTTTACCGGGCGTGTCTGGCAAGTATTGCTGCTTCGCATCCTGGCGTGGAGTGCGCGCGGCTTTCGTTCACCGCTGCGCGACGTCGTTTTGGTTGAGTCGGTGGAACGCGCGCGTTTGGCTTCCACCGCTCCATGGACACGTTGGGCGCGGCGCTCGGCCCGTTGGCCGCGCTGGTCGCGCTTTTTCTCCATCGCAGCCCAGCGACGATCATCTTCGTCGCGATCGTGCCCGGGGTGCTCTCGCCACTAGCGATGTTACTGGTGCGCGAGCGCGCCATCTTGAAGGAACGCCATACGCTGCGTGTGACGATCGCCGCCATTCCGCACTCGTTCGGCGTTTTTCTCGGCGCTGTCGGCATCTTTGGAATCGGAAACTTCTCTCACACGCTACTGATACTCTTGGCCACAGCCGTGCTCGCCCCGCATTTCGGCGCATTGGCCGCGATGATCGCAGTCGGATTATACGTGCTGCACAACGTCATCTTTGCGGGGCTCGCATACCCGATGGGAAGACTCGGCGAACGCATCGGTCCGGCTCGACTGCTCTGCGTGGGATACGCGCTGTTTGTCGCGCTGTGTGCGCTTGCCGCCTGGCGGCCGAGCTCGCTCGTCGCACTCGCGGCGATCTTCGTCATCGCCGGCGTCTACATCGCTATCGTCGAGCCGATGGAGCCTTCAACCGCAACGGAACTATTGCCGCAACATGCGCGCGGACTCGGCTTCGGCATATTGGCGTCGACGAACGGGATCGGAGATTTCATCTCGAGTGCCGGCGTAGGGCTGCTGTGGGCCCGCTTCGGCACGGGCGTGGCCTTCAGTGCGGCCGGCGTTGCAGCCGCAATCGGAACGCTCTTGCTGATCCCCACGATGTTGCGCCCGCGAGCCGAGGCGGTAAGCGAGAGCAGGCCATGAAGGCGTTCGAGATATTTTCCGATTTTGACGAGACCATTTCAACGCGCGACATGTTCGACGTGTTGGCGAACGCGCTCGGCGAAGGCGCGCTGCTGCGCGGCGCGCACGAAGCTTCCAGCGTCCGCGAGCGCCGCAAGGAGCAGGCACGTCTTATAACATGCACGTTCGACGAAGCCGACGCGCTCCTAGCGCGTGGTTTGGAAATCGACCCAACGTTTACAGCATTCGCTCGCTTCTGCCACGAGCAAAACTTCCCATTGACGATCCTAAGCACCGGCGTCGCAGAACTGGAGCGTCGCATCTTGCACCGCGCCTCGGTCGGATGGCTTCGCGTCGAAGCGAATGACGTCGTCCCATCGCCGCGCGGATGGCGCATGGTTTTCCGCGACGGCGCGCCCGAAGGGTTGGATAAGGCGTCGTACGTTCGCGCGCGTTCGGGGAATGGACGCATCACCGTGATGATCGGCGACGGCCGTTCGGATTTCGCCGCGGCTCGCGTCGCCGACGTTTGTTTTGCGAAGGAAAGCAGCGTACTCGAGCGATTTCTCGCGGCCGAGGAGATTGCCTATATGTCATTCAGGCGCTTCGACGAGATAGCCCACGCTTTAGCGCGCGGCTAAGATTTCATCGACGGCATCCGCTAACGTGCGGGTGTCGTCGATTTTTATGGGCACGGCGCCGGCGTTGTGCGCCGCCTGCACGTC
>CAJDWF010000006.1_pt1 | contig 47684 bp, 51 predicted proteins | sample 7391541 | NCBI WGS metagenome assembly CAJDWF01 (sample SAMEA7055727, study PRJEB34461) | soil metagenome | biome: terrestrial ecosystem; feature: Peninsula; material: soil | place: Antarctica | collected 2016
CTAGGGGACTTTCACAACGATGACGAGGAGTACGAGCGACAAGGGGCGCCTGGGTGAGGATTTCGCCGCTGCCTTTTTGTCGGCACGGGGTTACCGGGTTCTCCAGCGAAACGTCCGGCTTCCGGGCGGCGAGATCGACCTGGTATGCCTCGATGGAGCGACGCTAGTATTCGTGGAAGTCAAGAGCCGGCAGACGGCTCGTTTCGGGACCGCCCTGGGCGCGGTGAATCGCAAAAAACGCGCGAAGCTGCGGCAGATGGCCGCAGACTACGCACAGATCGTGGCGCCCAATGCGCGGGTTCGCTTCGACGTGGTCGCGCTCGACGGAGGACGCATCACCCTGCATCGGAACGCCTTTTCATGACCCCAGAGCCCGCCCGATAATGCATCTGACGGTTTGCGCGAACGCACCGAACTGCGCGAAGGGGGCAATCGCTTGAACGACGCTCTCTGTATTAATGTCTGACGAAAAGAAGCCGGAGCTTCGGCGCTCCGTAACGCCGTGGGGTTCCTTTTCATGGGGATATTCCGACGTCGGCGCCGACATCTTCGTGGGCCTGGGCCTGGTGCTGGGCGCTGCGGCCGGCGCCTCCAACGTCGCATTTCTCTTCGCCGGCATCGTATATGTGTGCATCGGGCTTGCGTACACGGAGTTGGCCGCCACGTATCCGGTGGCCGGTGGCGGACAGTACTTCGTGCTGCGCGGTTTGGGCGACATCTTCGGTTTCATCGCCGGCTGGGCGGTGCTGCTGGATTTCACGATCGACATCTCGCTGTTCTCGTGGACCTGCGTCGACTATCTCAGCTCGCTCATTCCGGCGCTGGGCACGACGGTGCATCCGTGGAACCACTTCGTGCTGGCAATCTTCTTCATCGTGGCGCTCTGCATGCTTAACGTAGTGGGAGTGCGCGAGTCGACCGCCTTCAATGGCGTGGTAAGCGCGCTGGACATCATCAGCGAAACGGCAATCCTGACGCTGGGTTTTCTCTTTGCGTTCGATCCGCATCTGCTGGTGCACACGATGCAAGTCAGTTGGCCGACCGCGGATAACTTCATGAAAGGCATCTCCCTTGCGATCGTGTCGTTCGTGGGATTGGAGTCGATCTCGCAAGCCGCCCAGGAAACGCAACGCCCGGCATCGGTCATTCCTCGAACGTCGATCGCGCTGATCCTCACGATCTTAATTTTTGCGTTATCGTACTCCAACTTGGCGCTCGGCATGCAGGCGTGGCACGGGGTTCCGCTCGACGCGCACGGACACGCGCAATTTTTGTGGCAGTATCTCGGCAACGACGCTAACAACGGCCGCGCCGTGGCTCTGCTGGCCGCACAGGTTCCGTACTTCGGCGCGTTGGCCGCGCTTTACGTGCCGATCCTCGGCGCGATCCTGCTACTGATCTCCGCGAACTCCGGCGTGTTCGGCTCGTCGCGCATCGCGTATGCGATGAGCAGCGGGCGCCTGTTGCCATCCCTCTTCCAACGCGTACATTCGAAGTTTCGCACGCCGGTCGTCTCGCTGGTGGCGTTCAGCTGCGTGGCCATGCTGGAACTGATCTTCGCGTCGATACCTTCGCTCGACCCACACGCCGCGGCGATATACGCGCACTGGTTCAACGGCGAGAGCGGGCTCGATTTCCTGGCCGACCTCTACGCGTTCGGCGCGGCCACGAGTTACTCGTTCGTATTCATCGCGCTCATCGCGCTGCGATTGTACGACCCGCTGAGCCCGCGCAAGTTTAAAATACCCTTCAATATTCCAGTGACCGTGCGCGGCGAGCGCGCAGAGTTTCCCATCGTCGCCGTCATCGGATTCATCGGTATTTTCGCGATCTTGCTCTTCACGCTCAAGACGCACGTTATCGGCCGAGTGGCCGGCCCCGCGTGGCTGATCCTCGGCTTGATCATCTACCTCATCTACCGCAAGCGCCAGGGCTTGCCCGTCTTCAAATCGCGCCCACGCGACTGGCGCAAGAAACAAGCCGAGATCTTGCGCGATGCGGGCGAGTTGGAACTGATGGACGAATACCTTGCCAACGTGAAGGCTAGCGACGAGCGCATCGCGGCGAGGGCGGCCGCATCGTGACGCTGCGCCTGATCCTCGCGCTGTTGTTGATCGTGGTCGGCGTCACGATGACGATCAGCATGCTGGTACAGATCGGATTTCACCGCGAGGTAATCCCCGGCGTGGTGCTCGGCGCGGCGATCGTCGCATTGGGCGTGCACCGCACGTCGCTGATCTTGCGCACGCGAGGGAGTGCGTAAGGTGCCGATAATCTATAGTAACGCAAGCCATATCCAGGTGACCGTCATCGGCCTGATCGCCGCGATCGTCGTCGCCGTGGCGATCTGCCTGACGCTCTGGTGGATGCTGCATCCACCTACCTCGTTCGTGCAGAAGCTTGCAAAAGAAGCCGAGAGCGAACTCGAGCGTATGGTCGGCAGCATCATCGTGGTCTTCTCCGCCGACATCACCTCGGGCCACATGACGGCTCTTGCGGCAAAACTCGCACGCGGTGAAAAGTCCGAACTGTTGGCGATCTACGTCGTAGAAGTTCCATACACGTTACCCCCGTACGCGACGATGGAAGCTGAAGAGCGCGCCGCGCTCGACGCGTTGGGCGCGGCCGAAACGATAGCGCTTAACCACGGCATCGATCTGCGAACCGAGATCGTCAAGTCGCGCGTTACGTCACAATCGGTCATCGAGATCGCAAAGCGCGAAAAGGCAAACCTGATCATCATGGGATCGTACCGCGAAGGCAAATATAGCGGGGCACCGCTCGGCCGCGCGATCGAAACGATCGCCGCTGAAGCGAAGTGCGACGTATTGATCGGCGTCGAGGGCAAACACGGCACCCTTCTTGGCGAAGACGCGCTACCGAGCGCAGCCAACGACCCCGCCGCCGACTAGGTCTCGAGCGCTATGCGCGGATGAGGTAGCGCTTGCGGAGCTCGTCGAGGACGACGGCGAGCAGAATGACGGCGCCGAGCACGACCTTCTGCATGTATGAATCGATGTGCAGCAAGTTCATCGAGTTGTCGAGCAGCCCGATGAGCAGCGCGCCGAAGAATGTGCCCACGATCGTGCCGCGGCCGCCCATCAGTGACGTGCCGCCCACCACCACGGCCGCGATGGCGTTGAGCATTTCGTCGCCGGTGCCCGTCTGCGGCGAACCCGACGAAAACAGAGCCATGTACAGAAATCCAACGATCGCGGCGCAGACGCCGCTGATGACGTACACCAGCGTCTTCACGCGCGCGACCGCAACGCCGGCTAGGCGCGCCGCCTCTTCGTTGCCGCCGATGGCAAAGACGTAGCGCCCGTAACGCGTCTTCATCAGCAGCGTCGAGAAGAAAATACAGGCGACCACCATCCAGATGACGGGCACGGGTACCGCGGGCAGATGCAGCGCGTTGGTGACGCCGCCTAAAAATGCGCCGTAGCCGGTGTTGGAGAAATCGGGACTGTTAAGCGGCACCGGGCGCCCGTGCGACAAGATGAAAGCGAGGCCCGCGCCGATCAGCATCATCGCGAGCGTGGTGATGAACGACGGCAGATTCAGCTTTACCACCGGCAGCGCATTAACGTAGCCGGCTAGCGCGCCGACCGCAATGCCCACCAGCAGCGTCACCGAAATCAGCAAGAAGCCGTGCAGGTGCAGGGCATTAGCCGTGAGCGCCATCACAACGCCGGTAAGCGCCACCAGCGAGCCGATCGACAGATCGATGCCTGCCGTAATGATGACGAACGTTTCGCCAATGCCCAAAATACAGTTGTAGGTGATCTGCCGTAGCACCGACACGATGTTGCTACTGCTCAGCAGCGCGCCGTGCGCCGCCACGTTAACCGCAATGGCGATCGCTACGACGGCCAGCGTCGCGCCGACTACGCGCAGCCAATAGTTGCGCCGATCCTTGTGCGTTTTCTCGAGTGACGCTTCTTCGATCATGCGGCCGCTCCGCCAGCCGCAGCGGCGATGACGGCGTCGGGTGTCGCCTCGCCGCGCGCAAACTCGCGCGCGATCCGACCGTCGCGCACGACCAAAATGCGGTGCGACATCCCCAGCACCTCGGGCAATTCGCTGGATACCATGACGATGGCGGCTCCGTTCTTGGCAAGATGAACCATCAAGGTATAGATCTCGGCCTTCGCGCCGATATCGATGCCGCGCGTCGGCTCGTCGAAAAGAAAGACTTTCGCGCTGCCCAGCAGCCACTTCGCCAGCACGACCTTCTGCTGTGTGCCGCCTGAAAGGTTGCCGACGAGCTGTTCGGTCGAGGGCGTCCGGATGCGCAGCTCTTCGATAAAGCGCTGTGTGGCCGCCACTTCGCGCTTGCGGTCGATCAGCATCTCGCGATTGACGAAGTGGGCTAGCTGCGCGAGCGTGACGTTCTCGCGCACGGTCATACCGAGGATCAGTCCTTGCGCTTTGCGGTCTTCGGTGATAAGCGCTACCCCGGCGGCGATCGAATCGGCCGGGCTGCGCACGACGAGGCGTTTGCCATCGATACTAACGATGCCGGAGCGCGGAACGTCGGCACCGGCAATCGCGCGCACGATGTCGGTACGCCCGGCGCCGATGAGCCCCGCCATGCCGACGATCTCGCCCGCTTTGACCGCCAGCGACACACCGTTCACGCGCGGCGGTTCGAGCAGATCACGCACGTCCAAGCGCACCGGCGCGTCGGCCGCGACTGCGGGCAGTTCGGGGAAATGCGCGTCGAGCGTACGGCCGACCATCGCGCGCACGATATCGTCTTGCGAGAAGTCCGCCTGCGCGCGCGTTTCCACGATGCCGCCATCGCGCAGTACCGTGATTCGGTCGGCGATCTTCGGCAGTTCTTCCATGCGATGCGAAATATAGATAATACCCGTGCCCTGGCTCTTGAGCGCGCGGATGATCGTGAAGAGCCGATCGATCTCGCGATCGGTCAGCGCGGCGCTCGGCTCGTCCATGACGATGATGCGCGCGCTGCGCGAGAGCACTTTGCCGATCTCCACCAGTTGCTGCTGTGCCACCGAGAGCTGCGATGTCGGCACGCGCAGCGGCAGCGTGATGCCCAAGCGCTCGTACACGGCAACGGCGCGCTGCATGGCCGCGCGCTCGTCCACGAAAAGACCCCGCGTCGGCTCACCGCCCAGCACGATGTTATCGACCGCATCGAGCTGGGGCACCAGGCTGAACTCTTGATAGATCATACCGATGCCCAAGCGCTCGGCATCGGTTGGACGTTCGATTTTCGCTGCGACACCGTCGATGAGAATCTCGCCCTCGTCGGCACGATAGGCGCCGGCGAGGATCTTCATCAACGTGGACTTTCCCGCACCGTTCTCACCGACGAGCGCGAGCACTTCGCCGGGGAAGAGCGCCAGCGAAACGCCGTCAAGCGCGCGAACACCGGGAAAGCTTTTCCCGATGCCGCGCATCTCGAGCAGCGGAGCCGTTTGCAGGCTACTGCGCTTTCGCGGCGTCGGCCTTCGTAAACGTACCGACGTTGACGTGGACTACTGGTGCCGGCTTCTTGCCGTTGAAGTAGTCGTGAATCGCGTCGATCGTCTTCGCACCGATCTCCTTGGGATATTGGACGGCGTCGCCATACATTTGGCCTGCGGCAATAGCCGTGCGCGCTTCGGACGACGCATCGAATCCGACGATGGTAATCTTGCCGACTAGACCGGCGGCCTTGATGGAGGTCAGCGCGCCAAGTGCGGAGTCGTCGTTGATGCCGAAGATGCCCTTGAGATTTTTATGCGACTGCAAGATATCGCTGGTGTCGTTGGCCGCCGTGTCGCGCTGGCCGCCCGCATCGACATCGGCAACGATGGCGACGCCCGGACAGTCTGCCTTGAGCGCCTGTTTGAAGCCTTTGACGCGGTCCTGAACCGACGTCACTTCGGGCTCGTCGATGATCGCCACGCTGCCGGTCTTGCCAACGCCGGCACAAATGAGTTTGCCAGCCTGCTCGCCCCCTTGCACGTTATCGGAGGCGACGTGCGCGATCACTTTGCCGATCTTGCTGGTAGACGCGATGTCCGCAGTAAAGACCGGAATACCGGCGCGATTTGCCTCGGCGATGGCGCTGCCGATCGCCTGCGAGTCGTACGGCGTCAAGACGATGGCGTCGACTTTCTGCGAGATGAAGTCTTCAACTTGCGACTGCTGGCGAGCGTTGTCGCGGTTGGCGTCGACCACGTTGATGCTGTAGCCGTATTTTTTGGCCTCCGCGTCCATGCCGCTCTCCATGTCTTGGTAGAACTGCGCTTCGCGGTTTTGAATGGAAACGCCGATCGTCTTGGTGGCGGCTCCGGGCGACGCGCTGGCGGCCGTCGACGAACCGCCCGAACTCGAACACGCGCCTAACGCGGCGCACGTGACGGCCGCTATCGCGGCCACAGCGATCTTCTTCAACGCAGAAACTCCTTATAAAGACGGATTGCCCGGGGCTTTCCCGCCCGCGCCGCCGCCTCCTCGGCCCGGCCTTGCCAGAGGGCTCAAGCTGCCGGCAATCGGCTTAAAGGACCGAGCGATGCGACGCGATATAATCCGAACGCATAATGATTGACGTCGCAGCCGCCTCCGCCAAGATCAACTATAACCGCCTATTGCTGATCGTCGCCGGCCTCGGCGGTCTGCTCTACGGAATCGACGTCGGCATCATCGCGGGCGCACTGCCGTACCTTCAAGATACGTCCGGCCTCGACCCCAGCCAGCTCTCCTTCATCGTCGCCGCGGTGCTGCTGGGCAGCGTTATTTCAAGTCTCTTTGCCGGCGCTATTGCCGATGGCATCGGCCGCAAGAACCTGATGATCGCCAGCGCGCTGATGTTCGTGATCAGCATTCCGCTCATCGCCCTCGCGCACGGCTACACCCCGCTGATTCTCGGTCGCTTGCTGCAGGGCTTAAGCGCGGGCCTCATCGGCGTAGTGATTCCACTGTATCTTGCGGAATGCTTGAGTGCCGCGCATCGCGGCAAAGGCACGGGGCTCTTTCAGCTGCTACTCGTCTTCGGCATCGTGGTTGCCGGTCTAATCACGATGTATTTCAGTTGGCGGCTAGGCATTGTCACGAAACATGGCGATGCAGCGCAGATCTTCGCTTTTAAAGATCAGGCGTGGCGCAATACCTTCTGGGTATCGATGCCGGCCGGCTTGCTGTTTGTCATCGGCAGCTTTATCGTATCGGAATCGCCGCGCTGGCTGTTCCGTCGCGGCAAAAAAGATGCGGCCTTCGCTGCGCTGCTGCGTTCGCGCTCGCAACCCGAGGCCGAGCGCGAAATGCACGAGATCGAAGAAACGGCGGCGGCCGAAAAATTAAAAAAATCGGCGGGCACGGTCGTCAAAGAGTCGTTGCTGCGTCGCAAATACGTAATCCCATTCGTGCTGGCGTGCGTGATTCTCACGTGCAATCAGCTTACCGGCATTAACTCGATCATCGGCTACAACACCACAATCCTCTTGCAAGCCGGCCTCTCAGACTATCAGGCGCACTTCGGCAGCCTGATCTTCAACCTGGTCAATCTCGCGATCACGGTCGTTGCGGTCCTGCTCGTGGATCGAAAGGGGCGCAAGTTTTTGCTCATCCTCGGCACCGTCGGCATCATCGTATCGCTGACCGGAACCGGCCTCTTGTTCCGCATGAATGAGGCACACCAGGTTAACGTGGCGCAGGCCGTGCAGGTGATGGTAAAGTCCGACCAAACGTTGAGCGTTTCGTTCGACGCCAAGTTGGCCAGCAAGCTGCGCGCGAGCGCGGGCGAGGCGCCGACGTCGGCGCCGCAGTCGCTCGACATTATTTACTCGTACGGGGACTTCCGCTCCGCGAGCAATGTGGTCCGCTCAAACGAAACGTCGTTGCCCATTACCGTGAAGCGCGATCTCCCGGCCAATAAAGTTGCGGCGTTCTTCTCTAACCCCGTCGGCAATCTCGACGCCGCCCGCACCGCGCCGCTAAAGATCGACGCGGCCTTGATCGCGCCCGTGCCGAGCCAAGCACACGGCTGGGTAGTCGCCGTCTCACTCTTCCTATTCATGGCGTTTTTTGCGGTGGGACCCGGCGTGGTGGTATGGCTCGCGCTCTCCGAGCTGATGCCAACGCGCATCCGTTCGAACGGCATGAGCATCGCGTTGTTTCTCAACACCGGAACGTCCACGATCATCGCCGCCGTCTTCTTGCCGATGGTCGGCAAGTACGGATACTCGTCGATGTTCTTCACGTTTGCCGCCTGCACGATCGTCTACTTCATCGCCGCTGCGTTCTTCTTGCCAGAAACGAAGGGCAAAACGCTCGAAGAGATCGAGGAACATTTCGAAGGCCGCCCGGAGCCCGCGTGATCCTCGCACCGTCACAATAGCGTCGTTTCGCCCCTTCTGACCAGGAGAGGAAGCCGTCAATGATCCTTGCTCTGCTCGCCTTCGGCACAACCCTCACGATGGGCACCCCGACGCCGTCCCCGCCCCCCTGTCGGTCGGCCGCAATCCTTATTCAATCGACATCCAAGAGCGCTGCATCACCGAGCCCTCAGGCGACATGTCTATCCACGGACCTCAAACTCAAGCCCGACACGTCCAGCCGCACGCCAAGCGAACTGCAGATCGTTGCGGCATCGCCCTCTCCAATCATCATGACAACGCCCCCTTCGGCCGCGACGTGCGTCATGCCGTTTCGCGACGCCGAGCCCATTCACGCCGTTACCCCGGATTATCCCGACACCGCGCGCAAACGCAATCTCGGTCAAGCACACGTCATGGTGCTCGTGACTCTCTCCCCCAAAGGCGCGGTTATGAGCGCGAGGGTCCAACATTCCAGCGGCGATCTCTCCATAGACATGGCTGCGCTCGACGCCGCTCGAAAGACAACGTACGCGCCCAAGATCGTTGACTGCAAGCCCATAACGGGAACGTACCTCTTCTTCGCCGATTTTAAAGCCGGCTAACACTGCAAGACGACAAACTCAACGTATCTCTTCGCAAGAAGACGCTTCGATAACGCCGCTTTAACGCTTCAGCGCCGCTAGGGAGTTTCGTTTGCTCTGCGAATGCCGCTTGGTGTGGAATGTCTGACCGACATGGGCGCCGTTTTCGAGACGGATCATCGTGGCCACACGGCGATGCCTCATCATCGCCACGAAGCGGCGTTCGCGGCGATCGTGCTCGAGGGCTCGTACGTGGAAGTCCGTGATGATGTCCCAAAAGTCTGCGTTCGAGGCACGATCATACTGCACGACGCGGTCGAAGAGCACGCCGACCGATTTCTCCGCGACACCCGATGCCTGAATGTCGAACTTCCTCGCGGAGCGCGACCGCCGACAGCGCGAAGCGCACATGACGAAACGCCGCTGCGCAAGGCGGCCGGGGACGTCGTAACCTCGTTCTACAAGCACCCGGATGACCTGACAGCAACGGTACGGCGCTTGTGGGCGTTCTTTCTCGATCCAGACTCCGAGGAGCCCGGCCGCGAGCCGTCTTGGTTACGTCCGGTCATCGAGACGTTTCCCTGGACGCAAGCGGTCCCGTTACGAAACGCCGCCGGGATCGCGGGCCTTCACGAAGCGCATTTCAGCCGGGCGTTTCGGCGGCACATGGGCATGACCGCAATCGAATATCGCGCGCAAGAGCGTATCGCGCTCGCATCGCGCCTGCTGCTTACGACGACGACATCGCTCACACAGGTTGCCCTGAATTGCGGATTCAGCGACCAAAGCCACCTCACGCGCGCCTTTAGCGAACGACTCGGCCTGGCGCCGGCCGATTACCGTCGAACCTTCGCGCGCTAAAAATCTTCAAGACCGCAGTCGCGAGCGACGCTACGATGACCGCATGAAATGCCCGCATTACCTCATCGCGGCACTCGTCATCGGCGCGCTGGCGCTTGCTCCCAAGCCCTCGTATGCCGCAGCCCCATCGTGCAATGCTTCAGCGCTGCTCGCGCACCTCGCGGCCGCAACCGGTGGAAACGCCTGGAACGGTGTGGCCGAACTCTCCGCTTGGGGCAAGGCGTCGAGTTCGGGCTTACGGGGAACGGCACAGCTGCAATACGACGTGCGGCGCGGGCGTTACGCGCAACGTTTCGCGTTGCAGGTTCAAGGTGCGAGCGCTGTTGTGTACGACGGGCGCACCACCTGGGCTCGCGACATCTCTGGCGGCGTACATCCATACGACTCCTGGTACCCGCGGGCGCGAGCCGTGACGGAAGCATACATCGTGCGCCGCGGATATGCGAATCCGCATGAGGACGCTGCGCTCACCTGCCTGGGTGCAGCCAAGAGCGCCCATGCGGTGCTGATCCGCGTTTTTCCGCGTGGCGGCATTCCGGCAACGTTTTCAATCGATACGCGAAGCGGTTTGCTAAATTCGGTCGCGATACGCACGCCAATCAGCGCGGACGTTACGACGTATCGTGACTACCGCCAAGTGGGCGCGCTCGTCTTGCCATTCACGATCGAGTCGGGGAGCGTGTTCGAACCGGCCGACGGATATACCATAAACGTTACCCGCTACGCGGTCGCAAAGCGGGCGACGGTTGCGGATTTCCAAAAGCCGACGGCGACTCTCAACGCGCGAATGCTCGACGGCGCGCACTCGACCACGGTGCCGACCGCTATTGAGGCCCGTCAACTTCTCGTCTGGGCGTCGATCGACGGGCACGCGCCAATGCCGTTTATCCTGGACTCAGGTGGTCACGCGATTCTCGATACGGTCGCGACCAAAGCGCTCGGCTTGCACGGAGCGGGCGCGGGCGTCAGCGGCGGCGCCGGTGCGGGAACGGTTGCGCTGCAGTTTACACGCGTGGCCAGGGTTCGTATCGGCAACGCCGAGTTGACCGATCAGCCGTTTCTCATCATTCCGTATCCGTATGCGTTCTACGAACGCGGAACGAAAGTGCCGCTCGCAGGCATTCTCGGGCTCGAATGGTTCGAGCGCTTCGCGACCCGCATCGACTATGCGAGCCATCGTCTGACGCTAACGCCGCTGAGCAGTTTTCACTATCAGGGAGTCGCCGCGACGCTTCCGATTCGCTTTCAAGAAGACATGCCGCTTGCACCCGCCGCAGCCGATGGAAAGAACGGGTGGTTCGGCGTGGACACCGGCAACGGCGGTCCGCTCATTCTCTACGCCACCTTTTTACATCGCTCCGGGCTCTTAGCGAAGTACGCGCGTGGATATACGATACGCGGCGCAGGCACTGGAGGAGCGAATACCGGCAGCGCGCAGACGCTCGGCGAGTTTACGATCGGCGGTCACCACCTGCGAAGCCTTGCTGCCGATTTCACGCAAATGAAGACCGGCTCGTTCTCTTCATGGACCGAAGCCGGAGACTTAGGGTTAACGGTGCTCTCGCGGTTTACGCCGACGTTCGATTATGCCCGCGAGACCATCTATCTTCAGCCCGTGTCGCATCCGTTGGTCATCCCGCCGAATCGCGCGGGAATCGGAGGTGTAAAACTCACCCCGTCCGCATTCACGGTTGTGATCGTCAAACCCAACTCTGCAGCCACTGCGGCAGGCATCGTTGTCGGCGATCGTATTCTCGCGGTAAATGGCATAAACGTAGAGCGGCTCTCCACGGGAGATCTGCTCGATATCGTAAGCGCCGCGCCCGGCACGCGTGTACGCCTGCTGATCGATAAGGCGGGGAAGCAAACATCGGTAGAGCTCACCCTTAAATAACGTCACTCTCTTTTCGTGCTGCAATCGAAGATGCTCCACTCCAGATAACACTCAAAGACGGGATCGGTATCCGTGTGTAAGATGTATACGTTCGCAGCTCCATTGCTAGACGGCAGCTTGAACTTATCTCTTCCAAGAGGGCATCCCGACTCGCGGACTCTAGTGGAGCAGCACGCGCAGGATCGGCATCGTCAGTAAAGCGTTGTCCAAATCCGATCCGTGGTTTGTGAGGATCGTCACCGCCATGTGCTTGGATGGTATCGTGCACGTGAATGTGAGAAAGGCCGGATGTACCGCCGTTCGCGCCGTAAACCTCCACGTTCTCGACGGAGAACTGTCCGAGACCGCCGTACAAGTACACGCCAGGTTTATGCGCCGGATTTTCCGGTCCGGTATATGCCGGCTTGCCATTATTGAGGTGTCCCTCGGTGTAGAACAGCGCCTTCGCTTTGCCCGTGAGAACTCGCCCGGGAAGCAGCGCGTTATCCCACTTTTGCAGATCCGCGACGTCACCAACCAAAAACCCCACGCCGTCAACCTGTTCGAGATTCCAAGCTAGCGATTGTTGCAGCGTCGTGGGTTGATACGGCAGGTGCAGAAACTCCGCGAACTCCTTGGGCATGAACCAGTAGCCTTGCGCGGTGTTCGGTTCAATTTTGAAAAAACTCTGTGGGGCTACGCTCGTCATGCCTAGCGGCTTGAGGAAGTGCTACGATAAGAACGTGAAATACGGCTCGCCGCTCGCCTTTTCGACGATACGCGCTAATATCGCGTAACCGGCGTTGTCGTACACGGCTTTTTCGCCTGGTGTAAATTCGAGCGGCTGCGACGCAGACCACTTAAGTAAGTCTTCGGTTCCCGCAAACGGGTTCGTGTAGTATTTCGTCACGTACCACAGCTCGTTCGCAAAATCCGGAATCGCGCCGCTATGCAGGAGCACCTGGCGGATCGTCACCGGAAACTTCGAAAACTCCGGCAACCACTTGCCGATACGATCGTCGATCGAAAGCTTCCCCTCGTCCTCGAGCGCAAGAATCGACGCTCCGGTAAACTGCTTGGTGATCGATCCGTATTGGTAGCGTGTGTCGATGTTAGCCGCAACGCGATAAGTGAGGTTGCTCTGGCCGAACGCACGCGCGTAGGCTTCCTTTCCATTCACATCCACGCGCACGACCAGCGATGGGATCTGTGCCTGGGTCATGCGCCCGCGGACGGTCGATTCGATACTTTGGATCTGCGACGCGCTGAGCGTGGCGGACAGCATGAGAGCGGCCAATGGGAGCATGGAAGCACCTCCGGCAGTAACTATGAGCGGGTCTTGATGGGATTCCTCCATGCGGTCTGAGGGGGCTGCGCAGAAACTCCCGGTCACCCTTGTCAATTGCCGTTCTGCGCACAGTTGGCCCGATGGAATGCTTTCACTTGCCTTTACCGCTGCGATGCTGGGGATCGAGGGCTACGTGGTGCGCGTCGAGACCGACAGCGCACCGGGCACCCCGGCGCTGACGATCATCGGCTTACCCGACCGCGCGCTCAACGAAGCGCGCGAGCGCGTACGTTCGGCAATCTTCAACTGCGGATATGCGTATCCGGCGGGACGGCTACTGGTGAACCTCTCGCCCGCCGACGTGCGCAAAGAAGGCCCGGCGTTCGATTTGCCGATCGCAATGGCACTGCTTGCGATGGAGGAGCAGATCGACCGCCTCGCGCTGCAAGAGTTTATCGCGCTAGGCGAACTCGCGCTCGACGGAACCTTGCGCGCGGTGCACGGCACCTTGCCGATGGTGCTAGGCGCACGCAACGCGGGCTTTACCAAATTGCTGGTTCCCGAAGGCAACGCCGACGAGGCAGCACTGGTCGATGGCATCGAGCTCTACGCCGTTCCCACGCTGCACGATGCAGTAAGCGTCGTGTTGGGCAACGGCGCAAAGTTTCGCCGCCACACGGAGGCCCCGCGCTTCGAAGCAGCCGAGGCGCGATTATATGGCGACCTCGCCGACGTGCGTGGGCAGACCGCCGCAAAGCGCGCGCTCGAAATCGCGGCAGCGGGCGGCCACAATCTGCTCTTCGTGGGGCCGCCTGGCTGCGGCAAGACCATGCTCGCGCGCCGACTGCCGTCGATCCTTCCGCCGATGACGCTCGACGACGCGCTCGATGTCACCAAACTCTACAGCGTTGCAGGTTTGCTCGGCAGTCGGCCCGGCATCGTGCGCGCGCGCCCGTTTCGTATGCCGCACCACACGATCTCGCAAGTCGCGCTCGTCGGGGGCGGCGCGCAAGTCAAACCCGGCGAGATCAGCTTGGCGCATCACGGCGTACTCTTCCTCGACGAACTTCCGGAGTTTTCACGCAGCGCGATCGAGGTAATGCGCCAACCTCTCGAAGAGGGAACCGTCACCATCGCGCGCGCGGCCGGAACGTTCTGCTACCCCGCGCGCTTTCAACTGGTCGCGTCGATGAATCCGTGTCCGTGCGGCTACCGCGGTTCGCGCTCCAACGAATGTCGCTGCGACGATGCGGCGGTGGCACGTTATGTCGGCAAGCTTTCCGGCCCGCTGCTCGACCGCATCGACATGCAGATCGAGATCGGCCGCGTTCCCTTCGACGATATGGTGCGCAGTGACGGTGCGGAAAGCTCCGCCGCCATTCGCGCGCGAGTCGTCGATGCACGCGAACGGCAGCAGCAGCGTCTGCGCGACGCCTCTATTTCGTGCAACGCCGAGATTCCGACGAATCTCATGAAAGAGTTCTGCGCCCTCGACGATGCCGCCATGCAGCTTCTCGCGCTTGCGAGTGCCAAGCGGCAGTTCTCGGCACGCGCGCTCGATCGCATCGCGCGCGTCGCGCGCACCATCGCCGATCTCGCCGGCCGCACCGACATCGCCTCGGAGCACATCGCCGAAGCCATCCAATACCGAAGCCTCGAACGCCTCGGAAAATCCATATGAAGCGCCCAACCACCGCCTACTTCCGCACGCGCATAAAACTGCGGAAACCGACTCGCTGTATATCGAGTTACGGCCCGTTGCGTCGGTTGAGTCGGAAGAGGTGCAGCCGGGAATCGTCTTCGATTTTGCCTCCGACGGGAAACTCACGGGAATCGATATCGAGCACGCCAGCACCGTCGCGGACGTCACCCATCTCCCCGCAGTTGGCTAGGATCGCGTACAACTTTTATTCCATAGCGACTTGACGCTATGCGGAACGCGCTCGAATTGGTTAGGCTCTCTTTATGAGCGAACTTGCGCCAGCGGCGCCTAACCCGGTCGCCACGCTTCGTACCGGCACGGCGATGGGGGTCCTCGTCGCAATCAGCGTTTGTCACTTCGGCAACGACATGCTGCAGTCGCTCTTGCCGGCAATTTATCCGAACCTCGTCAAGGCGCTGGGAATTTCGCTCGTTCAAATCGGTCTCGTTACCGCCGCATATCAGATAACGGCCTCGATCTTGCAGCCGCTGATCGGCTTCGTCGCCGACAAGCGGCCGCGGCCGATGGCGCTGCCGATTGGCACGCTCTTCACCCTAGTCGGTCTGCTGATCATTTCGCAGGCGCACACGTTTTGGACCCTGCTCGTCGGGGCGTCGTTACTTGGAATAGGCTCCGCGATATTCCATCCGGAGTCGTCGCGCGTCGCGCGCATGGCTGCCGGCGGTCGACATGGTCTAGCACAATCGATCTTCCAGGTCGGGGGCAACGCAGGGCAGGCAGCCGGGCCGCTCGTCGCGGCCCTCGTCATCGTCCGCTACGGCATCCCGACCGTCGGTCATTTTGCGTTGATCGCGCTGGTCATGGCGGTCATCCTATGGTTCGTTGCGACGTGGTATCGTCACGAGGGCCTCGCGCGACTGAAGGCCGCTACAAGGCGCATCGGTCAGATCGCGGTGCCGAGGAGCACCGTGACGTTCGGCATTAGCGTCCTGCTCGTGCTCGTCTTCTCGAAGTACATCTATCTCGTTAGTTTAACGAATTTTCTGACGTTCTACATGATCCAACACTTCGGCGTCTCGATTCAGCAAGCTCAGTTACACTTGTTCGCGTATCTCGCAGCGACGGCTGTCGGCACGATTGCGGGCGGACCGGTCGGCGACAAGATCGGCCGCAAACATGTGATTTGGTTCTCGATTCTCGGTTCGCTGCCGTTTACGCTTGCGCTTCCGTATGCAAATCTGTTCTGGTCAGTGCCCTTGACGATCGCCATCGGCCTCATACTCTCATCCGCATTCCCGGCGATCGTCGTGTACGCCCAGGAACTCGTGCCCGGCAAAGTGGGCATGATTTCAGGTTTGTTCTTCGGATTCGCGTTTGGCGTAGCGGGGCTCGCCGCGCCGTTCGAAGGCCTCCTCGCCGACACGGCTGGGATTTCAACCCTCTATCACCTCTGCAGCTTCTTGCCGTTCATCGGCCTGATCGCAATATTCTTGCCCCGCACGCGCCAAAAGCGCGTCTCGGCGAGCTCCTAGTAGTTGAGGTTCGGGCCTTTGCCGACCGCCCACTGAGGATCGTCCGCGCACGGAGCCGGCTTGACCGACGACGCCGCTATCGTCGTCGTTGGATAGTTTGCAAACGTCGCGCTCTTGAGATACTCGATAATGTCGTACTTCTGCGCTTCTGAAAGAGTCGGGCCAATGCGGCCAGGGCGCGCGGTATCGTTGGTAAACCAATGACCTGCGTTGCTGTCACCGGTGGTCTTCGTGTCGATCACCTCGGTACTCGCCGTTTGCTTCTGCACGACGCCGAGCTTTACCGGATCGAACTCGGTGTTGCCGATAGTCGGGTGCGAAGGCCTAGTCTGACTCAGGAGGTCGTATACCGACGGCACCGTGCCGTTATGCAGAAACGGCGCCGTGGCCCACATACCGACCAGCGGACGCGCTTTATATGCGCACGGCATCACGGTCTCGCCGGTGCGATTGCCATCGTAGCGCGCCCACTGCGACGCCGGAATATGCGCGTCGCGATAGGCCTGATCTTTGACTCGATCGATGACGTATGTGAGTCCTTGCGCGCCGGTGATGCTCTTGCCGAGTCCCAGTTTCGATGCATCGTAATGGGCGGCGGCAAAGGCGACGGCCTGCGTGGGATCCGTGCCGATACGGTCGATCGGAATCGCGCGCACATGCCATTCGACGGGCTGCGTGCCCGCGATCCTCTGCACGCCGTGACAACGCGCACAGTCGGCAACGAAGAGTTCGCGGCCACGCGCCGCCTTCATCGGATCGATCGCGCCCAGGATCGCCGTCGGCCACATCGGCGGTCGCAGCGAGTGTAGCTGATTCTCGACGAGATAAAGATTCTTGACGTTGATCGACGATTTCCAGCGCAGCGGTTCGGGATTAAGTTTTCCGGTGACCGGATCCACCATGTTCGTTTCGGCTCGCAAACCGAGCGCTTCGCCGACGTTGCGATTCATCGGGATGCGCACCGATGCGTTGTACTGCACCCAGTCGAAATACCAGAACGATCGACGATCACGCAATACCAGTCGCTCTGTAAATCGCCCGAAGCGATGCGCGATGCCAGAGTTTCGTTGGCGCGCATGGCCGCACGCACGCAGTCTTCGGCATCTTCGCGTACGTGCAGCACATTGTATGCGGCGCAATAGAGCAGGCGCCCGTACCGCTCGTAAGCACGGTCGAACGCCCCATCCTCGTGCGCTGCAAACGCGCGGTCGAGTTCGGCTTCGTCTGTGGTGCCGGGCGGCAGATCTATCTACCCAGCGCCGATACGGTCGCGATCATCGCAGCGGCCATCGCCGCAACCCACCATGCCCGCTCGGCCGTCCGTCTCCATGGCCTTGGTACGCGTCCCGAGCGGTCGCGGATGCACGTCCCATGATTTTCTCAGGGGACGAGGCCAGGATGGCGGCATGATCAAGATCCTGACATTCTCTGCAGCGGCATTGTTGGCCGCAACCGGGTTCGCGTCGGCACAGACGCAGAGCAGTCCGCCCTCGGGCATGCGCGCGCAGATGCAACACGTGCGCGATGGCGCCAAAACGGCGAGCCTCAACGCGCTGGGCGCCGATCACCAAGCCAAAGTGCAGACCATCGTGACCGCGTTCGATAACGGCACCGTGGACCTCACCGCAGCAGCTTCGCAGATCGACGCCGTTCTGACACCCGGCGAAGCGACGGCAGTGCTGGCGCAACAGCAAAAAATGCGCGACGCCATGCGCGCGGCGTTTGCCGGCGCCGGAGGCGGACACATGGGCGGCCAAGGCATGCGCGGCAACGGCAACGGACGAGCGCACAAGCCCGATGCCGGACAGTTTCTCTTAAGCGTCGCCGCCGATCCCCAGAAAGTGCGCGCCGCCATGCGCGCGCTACGCGACAACCAAGGCGAAGCGCCCTAAGACTTAGTCGTCGCGGGCGTCGAGGGCGGCCACGGCGTCACCGTCCAAGAACGCGCGCAGATATTTCGGTGAAAACTGAACGCCGCTCCAAAACGGTCCGAACTCGCCATACTTCGAACTCGCATCGTCGAAGCGCATTTCATATACGAGCTTCTTAAATACCAACGGGTCGTCGGCGTAGAGGTCGACGCCCCACTCGTAGTCGTCGAAGCCGATCGAACCCGAGATCACTTGCGTCACGTGACCGTGATAACTGCGCCCAATTTTCCCGTGCTCGGTCATCAACTTCGTGCGCTCGTCGTACGGCAGGGTATACCAGTTTACGCTCTCGCCGCGGCGTTTGTTCATTGGATAGAAGCACACATAGCGGCGCGATGGAATCTTCGCAAAGACGCGCGGCGCCACGTACGGACTCTCGCCCGCTTTCTTCACCGCCGCGTCGAAGGCCGCGATCCACTCGGCGGAAAAGCGCTTGAGCCCCTGCTCGTCGAGCGCCGCGTGGATCTTGCCCGTTGCATCGTACATGCCGATCTCCAGGATCGATACGTACGACGCCAGCGGCGTCAAATAATCGGTGAGTTCTAGCTTATCCACCAACGCCTGAGCGTACGCGAGCCCTTCGTACGTCTTTGCGTAGTGCGTGAGCATGAAATCGCCCTTGTGCCCGACGAGCTGCGTGAGGCCCAGGTCGCCGTCGGTGTTGGTGCTCAAATGCACGAATAGATCCCGCGCATGCTCCGCAATCTTCTCGCGCTTCTTTTCCGAGTGAGCGTCCCAGGCTCGGCGGTCGAACGCGAACATGCGATGAAGAATCCACCAGCCTTCGATAGATTCGGGAACGTCGGGATTACGCATTATGAGGCTTTCCGTGCGCAAGGGCACGCACTCGGCGAACTTCAGCGTCCACTTCGGCCTCTAGTGTCTCAGGACGCTCACGATATTTCGCCCACAATTGCGGCATGTGCGCGATATCGTCAAGCACTCTTGCAAAAACCGCGTTTACCGGTGCGGGCACGCCGTGCAGGCGCGCTGCGGCGGCCACCGCGCCGTTGAGGACGTTTACTTCCGTTTGCGGCTGCCCGCGCCGCAGATCCAGCAGCAGCGACGGTGGCTTGGTGCCGCGGGCGCCCGCGATGCGCGACGATAGGATCGTGCGCGACACGGGACTAGGCAGACTGGCGATCGACTGCAACGCGCGCACCGGATATCGCGGCAGGTCGACTACGGGGATATTCATGGCGTTCATCACCGCGCGCACTTCACGAATCGCGCGAATCTCGAGCGTAAACACCTTGTCGTAATGCACTAAGCGATTGGGCAACACGTTAAGGATCGCGCACGAAGCGTTGGCCACCACGTTGAGCGCGAGTTTGCTCCACTTGAGCGCGCGCCAATCGTCGAGCACTTGCGTTTTCAGCCCGGTCGATGCGACGGCCGCCATCAGCCAGTTGTAGGCGCTGCTGCCCATCGGGGCCAGGGCGAGTCCGCCGTCACTCGTGGCGCTGGCTTGACCGTCGCGATCGCGATCGATCGGCACGGTGAGCGCGGCCGCCACCACGTTGTCGGCGCCGAACGCTTCGGCCAACTTTTCTTCGTTGCCCACGCCGTTTTGCGGCGAGAGGAACACGCACTTGGCTGGATCCGCAATGCCCTTGCGCAGCGTTTCGATCGCGCCGTCGATGTCGTACGCTTTCGTGGTCACGATCGCAACGTCGGCATCCACCGGCGTCACCGCCGCTAAATCGCGCGGCGCGTACGTTACTTCGACGTTGATGCCGGAGAGAAGGTCGCCCAAAAACGTCCCGACCGCGCCTTTCCCGACGATGTATGCCTTCACGAAACTCCCGTACTTCCAAAGCCGCCCGCGCCGCGGCCGCTCTGCGACAGTTCGTCCGCTTCCTCAAAAATCGCGCGCGAAACCGGCGCGACAACCATCTGCGCGATGCGGTCGCCGCGACGCACGACAAATGGTTCTTGCCCGAGATTGGCCAGAATCACGCTCACCGGCCCGCGGTAATCCGCGTCGATGGTTCCGGGGGAGTTCAAGCACGTCACGCCGTTGCGCAACGCCAGCCCACTGCGCGGACGAATCTGCGCTTCGTAGCCGGCTGGCAGCGACATCGAAAAACCGGCAGAGATCGCCGCTCGCCCGCCGGGCGGCAACGTAACGCTCTCTGCGACCGCAGCACACAAGTCCGCGCCTGCAGCAAGATCGGTCATGTACGCCGGCAACGCTAAACCTTCGCCTTCGGGCAGACGCTTGAGCGTCACGCGCACCGCTGCGCTCATACCACGCTCACTTTGAAAGCAGCGCGCTGAGCTCTTCCCGGAACGACTCGACGTCGCGGAAAGAACGATACACGCTCGCGAACCGGATGTACGCGACCGGATCGAGCACCTTAAGCGCTTCCATTAATTTCTCGCCGACCAGCGTGGAAGGCACTTCGCTCTCGCCGCGCGCGAAGAGTTCCCGTTCCAAGTCGGCTGCCGTAGCCTCCATTTGATTCTCGGAAATCGGGCGCTTTTCGCACGCTCGGCGAAGGCCGGCAAGCACCTTATCGCGGCTGTATTGCTCGCGACGTCCATCCTTCTTCACGACGTAGAGGCGCGGAGTCTCCATCCGCTCATACGTCGTAAAGCGATGCTTGCAGCGTGGGTCCAGGCACTCGCGGCGACGCCGCACGACGGTTTCGTCGTCGCGCGAATCGACCACGCGTGTTTCGCTCTTGCGGCACGTCGGGCAGGTCAGCGGTGATCCCTCATGCGGTTAGGTCCCCACATATTGGGGGTCGCCCCATTATACGGCACAAGAGACCGGAATTCAAAGCCGCTTCGTTACGGCCTTCGGCGCAGATTACTTGGCAGCGCCGATTTTGAACATCTTGGTGCCGCAGACCACGCACTTGCCTTCGGTGGCCGGACGGCCGTTCTTCATCGTGATCTGTGTTGCGTTGGCGATCTCTCGCTTCTCTTTGCACTTCACACAATACGCTTCTAATGCCACGGTGCATCCTCCCAAAAAAAGTGCGCTATCGGCTCCGGCCGCTAGGCCGGGCTAAACTGCGCCCCCGTATTCCCGCGTACCTGAGGGATTCCCCCCGCTACCCGCGCCTCTTGTCATTTGCCCGATTTGCGGGAAGGACCAGCGTGGAACCACCTCGCTACCTGCCGCGCAGTACCTTCGAGACCCTTCGCGGCTCGCGCCCGCTGGACGTAGCTTTCGAGTGGCTGTGGTCTGTCGGGTCGCTGGAGGGCCTGCGCCTGCCCACAGTGGCCGTGGTTGGAACGCGTGGCGCGACAGCCTACGGCAAGCGCCTCACGCGCACCATCGCCCGCGATCTGGCCAAGGCGGGTTGCTGCATTATCTCGGGCCTCGCCATGGGAATCGACACCGCCGCCCACGAGGGAGCCCTAGAGGGCGGCGGACCGACCATCGGCGTGCTGGGCAGCGGCCACGCGGTCTTCTTTCCGCCTCGCAACGCCGAGCTCGCCGAACGCATGCTGGCTGCCGGCGGCGGCATACTCTCGCCCTATCCACCGCATCAAATCGCGCAGCCGTTTCAGTTTTTGGCCCGCAACGGCGTGGTAGCAGCGCTGGCCGATGCGGTGCTCGTCGTCGAGGCACCCGCGCGTTCCGGAGCGCTCAACACCGCCGGCTGGGCGGCCGGGCAAATTCCAGTGTTGGCCGTGCCGGGCGACGTGGATCGTCGCCACGTGCAAGGTTGCCTAGCGCTGATCCGCGACGGCGCCACGTTGGCGCGTAATGCCCAAGACGTACTTGAAGCGCTCGGGCGGCACGCCACGCCGACCGCCCCCTCGCGTCCCGAACCCGCCGACGCCCTCGCGCGCGCAATTTTTCGACACCTCGACCAAGGCGAACACGATCTCGACGCGTTGCTGGAGACGCTAGGAGCCTCGTCCAACGACGTGCTGGCGCAGCTCGCGTTGCTCGAACTCGACGGGCGCGTGGCGCCGTGCGGCGGAGGCCGCTATGCGCGCGTACAAGAGTGAGGCGTGAACTTGCGATTGATCGCCGTCGGCAAACTACGCACACCCTACGTGTCGCAGGCGTGCGCCGACTTCCGTAAACGCCTCGCGCCGTACTTTCCGTACGAAGAGGTCGAAGTGCGAGCCGCCGACGGCAGCTCGCCCGAACTCGCAATGCGCGAAGAGGCGGACCGCATTCTCAAACTGCTGCGTCCCGGCGAACCCGTCTGGCTGCTGGAACGCGACGGTACGGCCATCGACAGCGCGAGCGTCAGCCGCAATCTCAACGCCATCGCGGCATCGGGCGCGAGCCGGCTCACGTTGATCATCGCGGGCACCTATGGTGCGGACCGGCGCCTGCGCGAACGGGCGACGTTTCTCTGGTCGCTCTCGCCGCTGACGTTCTTGCACGAGTGGGCGCGCGCCATCGTGCTGGAACAGCTCTATCGCGCGGCGAAGATCGCGCGCAATGAACCCTATCACCACTAGCAACGTGCTGCCCGACGACGCGCTGGCCGCCTTTGCTGCAGCCGTGCGCGAAGCAGTCGGCAAGCGTTATCCCGACGCGCCGGCCGTCAACGTCGCTTTCGAGGCGCCACGCAATCCGGATTTCGGCGACGCCGCTACCAACGTATCGTTCTCGCTGGCGAAAGTCGCTCGCGCCAAACCCAACGACATCGCCACGCAGCTCGTCGCCGACGCGCAAGCGCGCGAGCCGCAGCTCGCCGTGCTCTTCGTGTCCATCGAAGCCGCGGCCGGGTTCATCAATCTGCGTTTCGCGCCGTCGTGCTGGCAGGCGTTGGTCGCAAAGATCTTATGCGAAGGCGAGAGTTTCGGCGTCTTTCCGCGCAACGGTAAAACGATCTCCCTGGAGTTCGGCAGCGCCAATCCCACCGGCCCGCTGGTGGTGGTACAGGGGCGCACGCTCTCCATCGGCGACACGCTCGCCAAAGCGATGCGCTTTAGCGGCTACGACGTGTTCTGCGAATGGATTATCAACGACGCCGGCAACCAAATGGAAACGCTAGGACGTTCGCTTTACGCGCGCTATCGCCAGACGTTCGATGCGTGGTTTCCGATGCCCGAAGGCGGCTATCCCGGCGATTATCTGCTGCCGCTGGCCGAAGATCTCGCCGCGCATGACGGCGCAAAATGGGTGGATGCCGACGAGGCCGCATGGCTTCCGTACTTTGCGAAATTCGGCCGCGACGCGTTGGTGGCGCAGCAGCGTTTTACCGCCAACCGTTTCGGCGCGCAGTACGATCTGTGGCAGAGCGAAAAGGAACTGCACGACGACGGCCGCGTACAGGCCGGTTTGCAGAAAATGCGCGACCGCGGTGTCGCGTACGAACACGACGGCGCCCTGTTTTTCAAATCCACGCAATACGGCGACGATAAAGATCGCGTGCTGGTACGCGCGGACGGTCGCCCTACATACATCACTGCCGACATCGCCTATCACGACGACAAACTGCACCGAGCCGATCGCGTGATCGACATTCTCGGCCCCGATCATCACGGCTATATCGACCGCATCAAGGGCATCGCCGCGGCGCTAGGCTACGAAGGCAAGCTCGACGTGCTGATTGCGCAGCAGATCACGCTGATGCGCGGTGGGGAAATCGTGAGCATGTCTAAGCGCGCCGGGCACATCGTGACCCTCGACGACATCCTCGACGAAGTTGGCGTCGACGCGGCTCGCTTCTTCTTCGTGATGCCGGCGATCGAATCGCCACTTACCTTCGACTTGCAGTTGGCCAAAGAAAAGTCCCTAGAGAATCCCGTGTACTACGTTCAGTACGGCCACACGCGCATCGCCGGCGTCCTGCGCAACGCGCAGGCCGAAGACGTCGAAGCCGCGCGCACCGGCGAAGGCTTGGAAATGGTCGCGCATCCTGCGGAACTCGCGTTGGCGCGGCGCATCGCCGATCTTCCCCGCGTCGTCTTCGGCGTCGCCGAACACGAGGCGCCGCATCGCTTAGCGCGTTACGCCCGCGACATCGCAACGGACTTCCACGCGTTTTACACCGAATGCCACATCCTCGTCGACGACCGCCCCACGCGCCTGGGCCGCCTGGCCCTCTGCACCGCCGCCAAAATCGTCCTCGCCCGAGTCCTCGATCTCCTAGGAGTCTCCGCCCCCGAAACCATGTAGTGTTATTCGGAGTCGAGTTGTTTTTGGATCCATGGGCCGAAAAAATAGCGCCACAAGATTTTAATAAGCGCGGCAGCGGGGATACCGAGGAGGAGGCCGGGTAAGCCGAAGAGTTCCCCGCCGGCGAAGACCGCGAACATCACGCCGATCGGCGAAACGCCTACGGAATCGCCCATGATTTTGGGCACCAGCACGTTGTCGCTGATGCGCGCCATGCCGAACATGATCACCTGCATCCAAATGACGATCCACGGCCCCTGCGGCGCGCACAGCAACAGCCCGATCAGCTGCGCGACCAACATGCCGAAGATGGGTATCGCGTACGCCACGCCGGCGATGATGCCAAGAATCAATGCGAAGTGAAAACCCATCAACCAGCCTGCGATACCCACCACGACGCCCGTTATGGCGCATACGATAATCTGCCCGCTGATGTAGCTGCCGAACAACTCCGCAATCTCCGAACCCACGATCGCAGCCGTCTTGCGTTTGCTCTCGGGAAAGAGTGCAACGAAGCTCCCCTTCACCTGACGATCGCCCAGCAAAAAGAAGATCGAGAGAATCAACGCCGAGAACCCGACGAAGAATGCCGTTGCCGTACCCTGCAGAACCACCACCACCGATGCGAACGTGGTAGCCGTAAACGCTGAGAGATGCGCGCCGCCGATCTGCGAGAGATCGAACGCGTTTTTAGGAATCTGCACGCTCGGGAACTTCTGCTGCACCCAACCCTGCGTTCCGCTAATCCACGACTGCAGCGATGCCACAAACGACGGCGCGTTGTCGGCCAGCACGTGGATTTGCCCGATCGTCAGCGGCACGATCAGCAACAAACCGAGTGCGATGATTAGCCCTAGCACGGTGAAAACGATCGCGATGCCCCATGGCCGCGGAATCTTGCGGCGCTCGAGTTTACTCACCAGCGGCTGCGCTCCGAACGCGATGAACGCCGCGATCGCAAAGATGGCGATCGTGCGCGGAATGTGGGACGCAAACCACCACGCCGCCAGTACCACGACCGCGACGCCGAGAAGAAAGAAGATGCGCCGCCAATCGGGAGTCTTCTTTACAATTTTTTGCACAGCAGCCGCCGTTCGGTGACGTATCCCGCGCTCTCGTAGAGGGCGCGGGCGGCAAGGTTATCTTCGGTAACCATGAGCGCCATATACGGCAGACCCTGCCGCTTAGCCTCATCTTCGGCCGCGGCCAGCAGCGCCGCGCCCACGCCGCGGCGCCGTTCGCCGGGCTCCACGGCCATGTAGGCGACGAAACCTTGCGGCATGCCGGTTACCTCGTCGGGCATGGCGTCGAGCATCAGTAAAAAGCCGGCGCGCCGCTCGTCGTCGCACGCGATGAGCCCCACATGCGGCTGACTGTCGACGATGTCGAGCAGTCGATCATAGCTGGCGCGCACCTTCGGCAGCGGCGCCGAGCGATAGGCCGATACGCTTGAGAGCGCTTCCCGTTTACCGAGATCGCGCACGAAGGCGTCGTCGGCAGCGCTGGCCGCGCGGACGTTCAGAGCGATCGCCACGCGGGCAGCAGACTCTCGATGGTTTCGATCAGGAAGCCGTTCTCCTCGGCCGTTCCCACCGTGATGCGCAAGTAACCCGGCATACGCAGCGCATCGCCCGATCGCACGATGACCCCGCGCTCGAGCAGATCTTGGTATGCGCGCGTCGCCGTCACCGGCACGCCGAGCGCGTAGAAATTTGCCTGCGTCGGCACCATCTGCAAACCTAAGCGCGCGAACTCCGCGTGCAAATACGTTTTGCCCGCTTCGTTCACTTCGATGCTGCGCCGAACGAAGTCGTCGTCGTCGAGCGCTCCCATCGCGCCCACGGCGGCCGGCCGCGAGACGTTGAACGGCAGGCGCACGCGATTAAGCAACTCGATCGTCTGCGCGTCGCCGAACCCGTATCCAAAACGCAGCGATGCCAGACCGTATATCTTCGACATCGTGCGAAGCACCAGCGTGTTCGGGCGCTTTATAGCTACCGGAACTGCATCTACGCCTCGTTCGTCCATGTACTCGCCGTACGCCTGATCGACCACCAGCAGCAGATCGTCGGGCAGCCCTGCGAGTAGCGTATCCCAAGCTTCGCGCGACATTGCAGTGCCCGTGGGGTTGTTGGGATCGCATACGAACATCACGCGCGTACGCGGCGTTATCGCCGCCAGCATCGCTTGCGGATCATGCGTGAAGTCGCGCACCGGCACCAGCAGCGGCTTCGCGCCGCGCAGTGTGGTGACGAGCGGATAGAGCGAGAACGACGGATCGGCCATTACCGCCTCGTCGCCAGGCTCCAACATCGCTTCCGCTAGCACGCCCACCAAATCGTTGCTGCCATGCCCGAGCACCACGTTATCGATACCCAGCCCGTAACGTGCGGCCAAACGTTCGCGCAACTCGCCGTGCGTGTCGTCGAGATAGAGGTGCAGCAGATCGACGTTCTGCAGTGCCGCCATCGCCTTGGGCGAACTGCCGAGCGGATTTTCGTTAGACGCGAGCTTGACGATACGATCGAGGCTGTACCTGCGCTGCACTTCGTCGATAGTAGTGCCGGGAACGTATGGCTTGAGATCGCGAACGATTTTGCGGCTCACGCGCGTCTCGATCCAGGATCGCTAATCGCCTCGCCTGCGGCGCACTGCGGACACTGTGCTGCGTCGAACGATGCGATCGGCACTTGCAGCAGCGCGTACAGCGGCAAGCCGAAATCGGCCGCTCCGCGCTGCACGATGGCGCCTACGACCACGGGCTGCGCGCCGGCCGCGCGTACCACGTCGAGCACTTCGCGCACCGAGCCGCCTGTGGTGATAACATCCTCCACCACTGCCACGCGCTGCCCCGGCGCTAAGGCGAATCCACGCCGCAGCACCGGTTTGCCGTCTTCCTTTTCCACAAAGATTCCCTTCACGCCGAGCGCTCGTGCGACTTCGTACCCAAGCACGATGCCGCCCACCGCGGCGCTCACAATGAGCGACGGCTCGTACGCGCGCAACGCGTCGGCTAGCGCGCGCGCCAGCGGTTCGACCAGCGCTGGATCTTCGAGAATGCGAAACTTCTGCACGAAGCGCGCACTGTGTCGGCCGCTGCTCAGTCGAAAGTGTCCGTCGAGCAGCGCGCCGCGCTGCGCCAGTTGCCGCTGCAGATCCGTTGCCGTCACGCGCCCACCGTCATCATTGCCTCTAAAATCGCCAAGGCTGCAGCGTACGGATCTGCCGCCTGCACGATCGGCCGTCCCACCACCAAATAGTCGGAACCGTCCGCCACCGCCTGCGCGGGCGTGGTGACGCGCTTTTGATCTCCGCGAGCTTCACCCGCGGGACGTATGCCGGGGGTGAGTGCGAGAAAATCTTGGCCCAGTGCGGCTTTGACGACCCGCGTTTCATGAGGGCTGCAAATGATGCCCGAACAGCCCGCGTCGCGCGCCAGCGCTGCCAAGCGCAGCGCGCTCTCGCCGAGCGGTCCCATTAGGCCAAGCTCGCCGAAATCGTCGGCGCCGATGCTGGTGAGAATCGTCACGGCCAGTACGTGCGGCGCAGAGATGCCGATCTCCGCCGCGCGCGCGTTCGTCGCCTCAACCACGGCGCGCATCATCGCCACGCCGCCCAGCGCGTGTACGTTGAGAATGTGAATGCCCGGCCGCACCAGCGCGCGCGCCCCCGCCGCCGCAGTGCGCGGGATGTCGTGCAGCTTCGCGTCGACGAAAAATCGCACGTCGCGCGATTCACAGTACTCTAAAATACGATCGCCGTAGCCGTACAAACCCTCGAGTCCAATCTTAAAGATTAGATCGAGATCGTACAGATCGTCCACCAGGCGTTCGGCCTGCGCGTACGTGTCGACGTCGAGCGCTACGACGAGCTGGGACACGCGATTCCTCCATTAGCTTTGCCGATGATGTCGCGGATGCTTCGCAATCCGCGAGCCGCGAGATATTCGCGCAGACCGTTGGCGATGCGTTCCGGCACGCGTGGGTCGGCGAAGTTCGCCGTGCCGATGGAAATCGCCGTCGCGCCCGCCAGGAAAAATTCCAGCGCGTCGCTGACGGTTTCGATGCCGCCCTGCCCGACGATAGGAATCGTCACCGCGCGCGCCACTTCGTAGACGGCCAGCACCGCGATCGGACGAATGGCCGGCCCCGAAAGCCCACCGGTGGTGTTGCCCAGCAGCGGCTCCCAACACTCGACGTCGATCGCCATGCCGCGCACGGTGTTGATGACTGCCAGCGCGTCGGCACCGGCATCTTGCGCTACGCGCGCGATCGCCGCGATGTCGGTGACGTTGGGCGAAAGTTTGACGATAAGCGTTTTGTCCGTCACGCCACGCGCCGCAGAAACCACGCGAGCCGTTAGGTTCGGATCGCACGCAAACGTTTCGCCTTCGTGCGCCACGTTCGGACACGAGACGTTCAATTCGATCGCATGAATTTCGGCGCGCGCCGCCAAGCGTTCGCACGTGTATGCATAATCGTCCACCGAAAAACCGGCAACGCTGCCGATCACTTTGCACGGACGGCTCGCAAAATTCGCAACGTCGTGCTCGAGATACCACTCTATGCCCGGATTCTGCAGGCCAATCGCGTTGAGCATGCCGCCCGACACGTGCGCCAATCGCGGCATCGCATTGCCCAAACGCGGCGCGCGCGTGACCGATTTGAGCACGACGCCGCCAATTTTCGTCAGATCCGCGAAGGGCGCAAACTCTTCGCCGCTGCCGTAGCAACCGCTGCCCATTAACGTAGGATACGCCAGCTCCAGCGCGCCCAAACGAACGCGGAGATCCACGTCGTCGCTTACCATCGCAGATCGTGTGCCCAAAACACCGGGCCCTCCTTGCAAACGCGCGCGTTCACCGTGTCGCTTCCGCCAAGCGATGCATTTGGAAACGCCGGAGCCTGCGCGGAAGTATTCGCGATCGGCACCGTGCAGCCCCAACATCCGCCCACGCCGCAACCGAACGTTTCTTCCAGCGAAAGTTGCGCGGGAATGTTGCGCTCGATCGCCAGCGACGCAACCGCGCGCAGCATCGGCGTGGGTCCGCACGCGAGCAACAGTTCCGGCGCGTCCACATCGCCGGTGAGCATCTCGGTGACGAACCCGTGATGCCCCGCGCTGCCGTCGTCGGTGGCGACGCGCATCTCGCAGCCGGTTGCGGCAAAACGCTCAGCCTCTACCAGCCGCTCGGCCGTGCGCGCTCCATAGTACAACCGCACGCGCGCGCCGCCGCGCAGCAGTTCCTGCGCGGGCAGCAGCAGCGATGCGATACCCACGCCGCCGGCGACGATCGCCACATCGCGGCAACCGCTCGAAAGATCGAAACCATTGCCTAGCGGCGCCAGGCAGTCCAAGCGATCTCCGGGGCGCAGCGCGGCGAGTTTGGCCGTTCGCTTGCCGCATACGAAGAACAGCAGCGCGATCCGTTCGCCGTCGACCGCATAGATGCCGAGTGCGACGCCGGCTTGTTCGCCGCCGGGTACCACCGCCATGACGAACTGGCCGGAGCGCGCGTCGCGCGCGATCTGCGGCGCATGCAGTTCGAGGAGAACGACGCCCTCGGCCGGTTCGCTTCGCGCAAGAACGACGGCCTCATGTACGCGCGGTTGCGCCGCAATCATCTCCATAGCGCCGATTTTCTCCAAATTTAACCGAAATCCGTGAAATATTGATGAACCTTCTTGCGGCGTGCGCCGTTAAGTAGTATACCGAGAGGAAATGTCGGGAAGGAGGTATCGCACATGGCAGGTCTCATGGTCTTCAAATCGTTAGCCGACGCGCTGAGAGCGGGCTATCAGGTTTACGACCGCACTACGGACGGATATCTCGTTCGGACGAGAACTGCGGCCGGTTGGGCTATGGCAGTCGTCAGCTGCAAATAAACCCGCAGGCAAAGCAAAAAGAGACCCGGTTGCTACAGCCGGGTCTCTTTCGTTTGAAGCGGCGACTGGGTTAGCGCTGGTCGGGAGGCTGCGCGGGCTTCTCGATCTCGGGGATGTTGCCCGGGCGCCAGCCGTAAGGCGAGGTATCGGCCGGTGCGCCGGACGGCGCAGTACCGGCCTGCGGTGACGATGGCGGCGGCCCGAACGTCCCGTTGCCGGGTTGCTGATAAGGAACGCCGCCGCCGATGCGCGCGCCGCCCAGCACGCCGTTGATGATCTGCGCCAACCCGACGAACGTGACGATCAACCCCGGCAGCAGCTGCGGGCCGAACATGAAGCCGCCGCGCCCGAAAAGACCTAAGGCGATGAGCAGCGCCAAGCCGATCAGCGCAACGGAGATGCCGCGATGCAACTGCCGTTGCGCGTAGTAGTTCACGTAGCCCCCGTACGGCGCGTAGGGATCTTGCATGCCCGCCTGCGGCATCGAGCCGAACGTGTTCGGAGGCACCCATCCCGCTCGGGCAGCCCGACGCGCGGCCCGCGAATCGGGTGGCGGCACGATGCCCATGCGCAGCATGGCCATGTACTCGTTGTGCGCGAGCACGCGCGAGACGATCCATGCCGCGATCGGTCCCCCGATGATGAGCGCCATGACTGAGATAGTTATTACCGCGTCTTCCACGTTAAATGGCTCCGTTCGTGGTGAACTCGATCGTTCCGTCGTCGGTCGAAACGTGCAGACGACCCGAGCCCGCACCGAGTGTAAAGGATATGTTTGAAGAAGAATCGCCGTCGGCAACGGTTTTGCCGTCGCGAACGATGCGCCCGTCCAACGCGCTGGCCGCAACGCTCAGGTCGGTGTTGGACGGCAACGTAACGCTCACGTGGCCGTCCTCACTCGAAATGTCGTAGGAACCGCCCGGCGCGAACTCCGCTGCGATCGCGATATGACCGTCGTTCGTATGAATCTTTGCATTCGCGCCGTTGCCGGTAACGAGCAACGCGGTCGCATCGATGTGGCCGTCGTTCGACGAAGCGTCGAAACTATTTGCAACGATGTCGTGAGCTTCGATCGATCCATCCAAGGTATCCACGTCGACGTTGCCGCGAATCTGCTGCACCGTGATGTGGCCGTCGTTCGAATGCGCCTTGACATTGGCGTTCAAGCCCGTCACTTCGGCGCCGCTGCTGCTGACGATATCCAGACGCGCGTTGGGTGGTACCTGAACATCGATATGTTCGCGCGACGAACCGGCGATCGTCACGATATTGTCGTTTCGCGTCGGCCGCTCGATGCGCACGCCATCGGACGTGCGCGTTAGCGTGAGTTTCGGGCGGGGACCGGTCGACCACGTCCAACCCGAGGCGTAGGATAGGTCGGTCACGTGCACGCGGCCATCGGTGGATGGCGTCACTGTCACACCGTCGTCCATGTCGTCGATGAGCACGTTGGGCGATGATCCCGCATTGAGCGCGAGAATCGCCGTGCCGGCGTAATTCAGGTCATGCATGCCGAAGGCGCTCCAGCCGTTTCCGAACGTGCGGCCAGCGCCGCTGAGGCTGTACACGACCAAGAGCACGATGGCGATCTCTGCCGCGACTAAGGCCGTGAGAAGCGGAACGCGAGCGCTCATCCGATGCGCGGCCCCCAACCCTGCATGAACTGGTCGAAGGTAGGGCTCGGCTGGGGGGCGCACAATCGGGAGGCTCGAGTGGTAGCTGGCATGATCAACATTTTTCTGCTCCGTAGGCGGCGTGCCGACGAGCACGTCCAACTCATATACGAGGACATGGCCGTCAGGTTTCATCGCCGCAAACGAAACCTCGCCCCTCCCGCGAGCGTAGGTAGGGTGTGTCTGCCGCTCTCCTGGAGCCGCCGCAGGTACGGGCCATCGACCCCATAGCATCGCCCGGGCCGAGCGACGCCGCGCTGGTGACCATGACCCTCGAGGGCAACCCCGAGGGCTTTGCGTTGCTCGTGAGCAGATACGAGCGGGCGGTCTATCATCTTGCTTATCGCACGCTGCGCGATACGGAAGAGGCGCGCGACGCCGCCCAGGAAGCGTTCTTCAAGGCATATCGCTCGCTGCGGACGTTCAAGCTGGACGCACGGTTCTCGACTTGGATTTTCTCGATCACCTATCACGCCTGCTGCGACCGTTTGGGCCGCCGCAAACGTTACTCTAACGAAGAGCTTCCCGAACGGGCCGAGCCGAGTCCCGGCCCCGAATGCGAAGCGATCGCCGCAGACGAAGCGCGGCGCCTGCGGGCGGCTATCGACGCGCTTCCGGAGAAATACCGAACGGTCGTCACGTTGTACCATCTGCAGGGTAAGCAGTACGAAGAGATCGCGCAGGTGCTCGACATCCCGCTCGGAACGGTGAAAACGCACTTATTTCGCGCAAAGGAACAGTTACGCAAGATCCTGGCGGGCACGCTGGAAGCCGAGGTTACACAATGAACTATTATAGCGAAGAAGAACTCGAACGGGCGCTCTTTGCGTTGCCGCTCGAAGAGCCTCCGGCCGACCTGCACGGCGCGATTCTCTCGCGCACCATCTATCGCGCGCCTATCGTGGCGGCGCGCTGGGAACTCGCAGGACTGATCTCCGTTGCTTTCGCCGCGTGCGTGCTGCTCTGGATGATTGTCGCGGGCGGCGGCACGCTGTTCGACCGCACCGTCCTCTCTGCCGTCGCCTACACGGGGCACGCTCTGAACAGTCTTCAAACGCTGCTGTGGTTGGGCATCGGTTGCGCGACCGCGTTCGCGCTCTCATTATCGTTTAATTCGCCGGTGCCGGTTCGTCGCCGGATAGCGAAACGCTAACTCGTAACTGAGTGCATGGAAGAAACGCTCGTACGCTTTCGCGTCCTCATCATTGAGGACGACGCGGCCATCGGCCGCGTGCTGCAGCTCGAACTCGAACATGAAGGGTACGAGGTGGAGCTCGCGCGCGACGGACTCTCCGGCTTGGAACGCGCGCTCAAAGAACCCGACTTAGTGATTCTCGATCTCATGTTGCCGCGCATGGACGGCACCGAGGTCTGCAAACGCATCCGCGCCAAGAGCGCGGTACCGATCGTGATGCTCACCGCCAAAGACGGCGTCCCCGATCGCGTCGCCGGCCTGGACATCGGCGCCGACGACTACGTCACAAAGCCGTTTGCGACTGACGAACTGTTAGCGCGCGTGCGCGCCCGCCTGCGCGCGCGCGCACCGCAGACGTCGGTGGTGCAGTTTCGCGACGTAGTGCTCGATCGCGATCGCCACGAAGTCAGCCGCGGCGGACATCAGGTAACGCTTACCGCCAAGGAATACTCGCTTCTCGAGTATCTGCTGCTGCATCGCAACAAAGTACACACGCGTGACGAGCTCTTCAACGGCGTTTGGGGCAGCGATTTCTTGGGCGACTCCAACCTGATCGATGTATACATCCGCTATCTGCGCGGCAAGATCGACGATGATTTTCCGGACAAGCTGATCACCACCGTTCGCGGCGTCGGCTACACGATCAAAGATTAGGAGCCTGTCCTAGCGTGTTCCGCTCGCTGCGGTGGCGCATCGCCGCACTCTATGGCCTGCTTCTCGCGGTTGCGCTGGCCGCCATCGGCGTGGCGATCGTCGTTCGCTTTCAGACGATCCTTTACGAAAACACCGCGCAGCGCGTCGACCGCACCATGGCGGCGATCGTACAAGCGGCCTACCCCGCCGGGCTGCTGGACACCACCAACGAAAGCCCGTTCGAAACGCTGATCAACAGCGGCAACGTGGAGAATTGGCAGTCGCCAACCACGTATGTTCAGGTCGATGCGGCCAACGGCGCGGTGCTCAACAAGAGCTCCAATCTCGGCTCGGAGGCTTTTCCGCAGAACCCCGCACTCGACCCAGCCGACCCCGGCCCGACGTTTCGCCAGGTAGATTTGCCGTCCGGATGGTTCTTGGTCGAAGACCGGCTCTTGCAGGTCGCTCCCGGCGTGGCGGTTGCGGTACATGTGGGCGAGCCGCTCGGCGCCTTGCAACGCACGTTCGCGCAGGCGCGCAACACGATCGTTGGCATTGTGGCAGCCGCGATTCTCGCCGTGATCGCACTTTCGCTGCTGATCGCGCGCCAGGTGACCGAACCGATCAACGATCTCGCGCGCACGATGCGCGAAAGCGGCACCGACTTGCTGGGCCGGCGCGTCGCCATCCGCAAGCGCAAAGACGAAATCGGGCAGTTAGCAGAATCGTTCGACGACTTGCTAGCGCGTTTGGGCGAAGCGTTTGCCCGCGAGCGTCAATTCATCTCCGACGCTTCGCACGAACTTCGCACGCCCTTGACGTCGATCAAAGCGAACGCGCAGCTGCTGCTGCGCTGGGGAAACAGCGATCCGAAAGTACTCCACGATTCGCTCGAAACCATTGCGGGCGAGAGTGGCGCGCTAGCGGGAATCGTCGGTGGCATGTTAACGCTAGCCAAGGCCGATCGCGGCGACGCAGTACTCGAACACCGCGTTTCGCTGGGCGCCGTCACGCAGGAAGCAGCGAATCGCGCTCGTGCACGTGCCGTCGAAAAGGGCCTCGCGCTCAACGTGTGCGTCGACCGCGAGGTCATCGTAATCGGCGACGAAAGTTTGCTGCGTCAACTCGTCAGCAACTTGATCGACAATGCCATCAAATTTACCGACCGCGGCGCGGTCGACGCCTCCGTCGGCAGCGCGAACGACCTGGCCTGGATCGAAGTGCGCGACACGGGTCCGGGTATCCCAAAAGACGAGCTCCCACGCATCTTCGAACGGTTTTATCGCGCCGACAAAGCGCGCTCGCGCGAGGTCCCCGGCACGGGCTTGGGTTTGGCTATCGTCAGTTCGATCGCGCGCGTGCATGGCGGCAGCGTCAGCGCGGCATCGCTTTCTACGGGTGGCGCCTCGTTCCGAGCGACCTTTCCAATTGCGCCCCTCATGTAATCCTCATGAACGACCATGCTGCGCCGCTTAGAATACAAGTGATGCGCATCGTCCTCGCAGTAGTAGTTTCGGTGGCGATAGTGTTTGCCCGTGCGTCGGCTGCGCCCGCGCCGACGCCCACACCGACATCCATCGCAACGTCATCCACGCCGGTGGTTAACGTTGCGCTATCCAGCGGACACGTTATCATAAAGACATGGGCGGAGGACCGTGTCCTCGTTGCGTCGACCGGCAGTGTCACGTGGAGCTACCTCGCGCCGGATAAAACCATCGGCGGCATTCCGAAACTCATTTCCATTGACGCGCAGCGCATTGCCAAGAACGGCAAATCCGGCCGCCTGTCCGCAGAGGTCTTTCAACTGCCGCATCTTGCGGGCTCGCACGATTTGATCCGCGTAATAGGGGCGGGCAACGTCAAGCTGACCATCCCCGCCGGAAGCCCCATCGTAGTGATCCGCGTCACGCGCGGTTCGGCCGTGCTGCGCGGCTATCGCGGAACGTTCTTCGTCAACGCAGATGTAGGCAACATCCGCTTCAACGGCGTCTCCGGCATCGGCTTCGTGCAAACCCTGCACGGCACCGTGGCCGCGCTCGATTCGTCGTTCGACCGGCTTCGCGCGCGCAACGAGACCGGTAACGTGCTCTTCGAACGCTGCGACGCCCGGCAAATCGTCGCAACGAGCGTGTTTGGGAACATCGCATTCGATAACGGATCGTTTGAGCCCGGGCTCGCGCGCTTCGAATCGAAGTACGGCAACGTGGCGCTAGGCATCGCCGATCGCGGCGCCGCGGTACGCGCGCACAGCAAAAGCGGCGCCGTGCGCACCACGTTTGCATCGGCAACGGCAGCCAATCCGCCGTTGCACGACGGGGACGTCACTATTGGCAACGGCGCCGCGCGCGTCACCGCCAGCTCCGCGAGCGGCTCTGTCTACATCTACAACGGCAGTATCGCTCAGCACCCCACCTATGCTCGCGCTTTCCCCCTCATCGTCAAGCTCCTCACGAGCCGCCCGCTTGCGCGCAAGTAACTACAGCAAGAATTTTCGCAGTACGGCCATGTCGAGTTTGAAGGTGTGCTGGGGGAGTACGGCTTCTTCTTTGTAACCGCAGGTTTCGAAGAACGCTTGCGCGTCGCCGCAATGCGGCACCATCACGGTCATCTTGTGGCAGTTGTAGTAATTTGCAATATCGGCGAGTTCCGCCACCAGCAGCCCGCCCACGCCGCCACGACGCCGTTCGGGCACGACGATTGCGCGCTCCACGTGCGCGAGCGATGCGGCTATGCGCACGCGCGCCGCGCCGACAATCTGTTCGCCGTCGATCGCCAGAACGTCGTGCGACTGCTCGTGCCAGATCACGGAAAAACCGTAGAACGCCTTGAGCGCTTCGCGTTCGCGCCCCTTGGCAAAAGTGTCGGCGCGTTCGGGCTGCGCGCGTACGATTTCAAGCGACAACGGCGGAGATCTCCGTAAGAGCGTCGAGCGTGTATCCGTCGTAGGCGGCGATCGCGCGAATGCCTAAACGATCTTCCAGTTCTTGCGCGAGCCGCTGCGGATCTTGTTCGAGCATCTTGGTACCGAAGTGTTGGAAGACCGCCACTTTCGGGCGCACCGTCTCCACCACGCGACATGCGTCGGCCCACGTCATATGGTCGACATCCATCGAATCCGAGTATCGCAGGACGTTATAGATCAGCACGTCGGGCGCATGCGCCGCGTAATCTTCCGCAATCCCATCGAAATAGCGGCCGCAGGGCAGGTACGACACCGTCGTGCTCTCATGCGTGAAGTGCAAACCGTACGTCTCGACGCCGTGCACGTGCCGCACCGACGTGCGCACCGTCACGTCGCCAACCGCATACGGGCCGCTGCGGCCTTCCAAGATCTCGATGCGTTCGGGAAACTTCTGCGCGTAAGGCAGCACCACGAATTCGCCTTCCAACGCGTCGCGCGGCGCCAAGAGCACTCCGCGCTTATGAAATCCGCCCGACGTCATTGCCTCGATCATCGCATTGACGTCGCCCGAGTGGTCGAGATGTTTGTGCGAAAGCGCGATACCCGAAAGTTCGCGCGGATTGCATGGCGGCACGTGCGCGATCGCGCGCGCCAGCGCCCCGGGGCCGGGGTCGACGTGAATCTGCGTCTCGCCGAAGCGCATCCACATGCCGCCGGACGCGCGAATTTGCCGCGCTACCACGAAGCGCGCGCCGCCGGTGCCTAAAAACGTTACGGAAATCACAACGGAGCGCCTTGCACTCGAGCGAAGACGGTACCTTTTCCCGCCGAACGCTTAGGCGAGAACGGGAATCGTGGCGAACGTGCCGTCGAGAACTTTATCGGAGGGCCGACCGAGCCAGCGCTCCAGTACGGTCGCATACACGCTGCGAAAATCGGTGGTGAACGCAAGGTTGCCCAGGGCGTTGCCGCCGAGGTCGGGCGAAGCGCCGTACATGCCGCCCTTCACGCCGCCGCCCACGAGAAAGAGTGGCGAAGCCTCGCCGTGATCGGTGCCGTTGCTCGCGTTCTCGGCCAATCGTCGTCCGAACTCCGAGAACGTGACCGTGAGGACGTTCTTGTCGTTGCCGTGCGCCGCGAGATCGTCGTAGAACGCCTTCATGGCGTCGGAGAACTCGCCGAGCAGGCGATTCTGCGTGGCCACCTGCTGCACGTGCGTATCGAACGAACCGTGCTGCACGTAGATGACGCGCGTGCCGAGTTTGCTGCCGACGATTTGCGCGGCCAGCGACAGGCTCCGCCCCAGCGGCGTTGCCGGATACGAACCGGCCGGTTTGTAGCCTTGTAGCAGCTTGGGAAGCTCTTCCGAACCGCGCTGCGCGTGGTCTTCGATTTCCATCACGTGCGCGAGGTAGGGCGACGTAAACGGGTATTTTTCGTCGCGGACGACCTGCGTATAAGCCGCACGCGACGCGCTGTTACGATCGCTGAGCAGCCCGTAGCTTCGTTCGCTCGGTATCGCCGGTACGTCCACACTTTCGGCCATCATGACTTCGGGCAACACCGGGGACACCGCAACACCGTTGAATAGGTTCGTCTTGGGAAGACCGGCATCGTCGAGATAACGTCCCAGCCAACCGGTGTGCAGATATTTCGTCGGCGCGGCCGTCTGCCAAATCTCCGTGGAGCGGAAGTGCGAATGATCCGGGTCCGGATACCCCACACCTTGCACGATCGCGACCATCCCGGCGTCGTACATGCTCTTGAACGACTTCATGTTGGGGTTGAGCCCGATCTCGTTGTCGATCGCCAGCACGTCGCCGCGCGCGATGCCGATATTCGGCCGCAAGCTGTAGTAACGCGCATCGCCGTGCGGCACCACGCAGTTCAAACCGTCGTTGCCACCCTGGAGATTCACGAGCACCAGCGTGCGACCCGCGGCGCCGGGCAGGCCCGGCAGCGGCGCGGCCGCGAGTGCGCGCGCGAAGATGTGGTCGGCGCTGCCGACGACGGTCAGTCCGGAGATCGCTCCGAGAAGAAATCCGCTGCGTTTCATCGTCGTCCTTAATTCAGCTGATAGCCCGGCATGGCCATGGTGAGATAGGCGGCACCGCGCAAACGCTCGTCGCGATTCTCGTTGTTGAGCGACGGAATGGCCGACGTTCCGGCGCCATCGAGATACGCAACTAGCTGCGCGTGCGAACTCGGCGACGCATCGCCCTGCAGAATGGCCGACACGAGTACGTCGGCGGCTTTGGCCGCGTCGTTAGGCGCGGAGGTCATCCACTGCGAGCCGTCGGCGTTGCGCGTATTGACGAGGCGCGATGCAAAATTCTGTCGCGCGATCAGCATCTGCGACGTCAGCCAGTTCTCGCCGCCTGGCCAACCCGCGACGTTGGGCGGATAGAAGAGATTCTGCCCCATGGTATTGAGCGCGCGTACCGCAGCGTTGTCGGTTTGAGGGATTTCGAGCGTCTTATATGCGCCAACCACAAACTCGACCGGAGTCTTCACGAGCGCGCGATACGCGCGGTCGCTGTAGAACACGTTACTGCGCAGCAGCGTGCTCACGACTGGCTGCAGCTCGAAATCGTTTTTGCGCAGCAGCGCGGCGACGGTATCCACCAGGGCCGGTTCGGGATCGTTATAGACGAACGTGTTGAGGAGGCTGTTGGCGAAAAACGTGGCGCACTGCGGCTGCGCGAAGATGATGTTCACGATGTCTTGAGGACCGAAGTTTCCGGTACGCCCCAAAAACGTCTTCGTGCCATTATCGTGCAGGCGCTGATCGAAATACGAAGATCCGTCGCGCCGGTCGATGCGGTAGCCCGTCCACGCGCGCGCGGCTTCGCGCACGTCGTCTTCCGAATAGTGATCCACGCCCAACGTGAAGAGCTCCATCAGTTCGCGCGCGTAGTTTTCGTTCGGCTTGGCTTGGGAGTTGAGCGCGTTATCGAGATAGAGCAACATGGCGGGATCTTGCGATACCGCCATCGTGAGCGAACGCAGATTCCCCAGCGCGTAGGTGCGGAAGAGCTGGTTCTGATTGTAAACCATCTCGGGCGTGACGCCTTTTTGAATCGCCGCCGTCGTGAAGTGACCGTGATAGTAGTAGGTCATCTTCTCTTGTAGCGGAGCGGGCGTGGTGAGCATTCGATCGAGCCACCAGCTCTTGAGCGCGAGCACCGACGCATTCTCTTGTTTGCGAATCTGCTTTCCAAACGCGCGGCGCTGCATGTCGCTAGCGCGCGGGCCGGTCAAACCTTGGCGTGCGCCATCGCGGCGCAACGCGTAGGGATCCGGCAGTTGCGGCGGACCGGGCTCTTGCGAGGTGGAGGCGAAATGCACGAGCGCACTTGCCGCGGCATCGGGCGACATGGCGGCGTATTGCGCAATCTCGGCGTCCGTGCCGCCGAAACCCGCGCGCCGCAAGAGGTGAGCGGCGTGGCGCTTACTCCAAGGCCCCGCATAAGGGCGCAACGCGAGTGCTGCATCGAGTGCACCGACCGGTCGGTGCATGCCGCCGACGTCGACGGAGGGGATTGCGCTCTTCGCGGCTGTCATGCGTGTAGTGTATACGATCGCGAGATTGTTGTCTTGAGGCGGCGCGCAGGTCTAACCGCGGCTTAAGGCCGAACGGCGCCGTAATGAGCGTTTTACGATCTCATCTAGAAGTCGGCTCAGCTGCGTTTAAGGTTAATGCCGCGCGTATGGAGGAGTTGACCGCTGAACTTCGTGAGCGTTTGCAACACGTGCGTTGCGGCGGCGGCGAACGCGCGACTCGCAAACATCGCGAGCGCAACAAACTGACCGCTCGCGAGCGCATCGACCGTTTAGCGGATCCCGGAACCGACGTTCTCGAATTTTCCGCGCTCGCCGCGAACGACATGTACGACGACGCATCGCCTTCGGCCGGCATCGTGACCTGCATCGCGACGGTGCGGGGGCGCACGTGTGCGATCGTCGCCAACGACGCAACCGTCAAGGGCGGCACGTACTATCCGATGACCGTTAAAAAGCATCTGCGCGCGCAAGAAATCGCGGAGCAGAATCATTTGCCGTGCATCTATCTTGTCGATTCCGGCGGCGCATTTTTACCGCTGCAGGCCGAGGTTTTTCCCGATCGCGATCACTTCGGGCGCATCTTCTTCAATCAGGCGCGCATGTCGGGCAAGGGCATCGCGCAGATCGCCGCGGTGATGGGATCGTGTACCGCCGGCGGCGCGTACGTACCGGCCATGAGCGACGAGACCGTCATCGTTAAAGGCAACGGCACGATTTTTCTCGGCGGCCCGCCGCTGGTGAAAGCTGCAACCGGCGAAGAGGTGACGGCCGAAGAGCTCGGCGGCGCCGACGTGCACACGCGCGTCTCCGGCGTGGCCGATCATTTTGCCGATGACGACGAGCAGGCGCTGGGTATCGTGCGCGAGATCGTATCCAACTTGCACCGCGATCTGCCGCATCCGTGGCGTCGCGGCACACCGCGGCCGCCGAAATACGATGCGCGCGAACTCTACGGCGTCGTGCCGGCCGACGCGCGCACGAGTTACGACGTGCGTGACGTCATCGCCCGCGTGGTGGATGGTTCAGATTTCCGCGAGTTCAAGGCCCGTTATGCAACGACACTTGTGTGCGGCTTCGCAGCCATCGAAGGACACCCGATCGGCATTTTAGCGAACAACGGCATCCTGTTCGGCGAGTCGGCGCTCAAAGGCGCGCACTTCATCGAACTGTGCGTGCAGCGCGGAACGCCGCTGGTGTTCTTGCAGAACATCACCGGCTTCATGGTCGGCAAAGAGTACGAGAACGGCGGTATCGCCAAGGACGGCGCCAAACTGGTGACGGCCGTCGCGTGCGCCGAGGTGCCGAAGTTCACCGTGGTGATCGGCGGCAGCTTCGGCGCCGGCAACTACGGCATGTGCGGGCGCGCGTATTCGCCGCGTCAGTTGTGGATGTGGCCGAACGCGCGCATCAGCGTGATGGGCGGTGCGCAGGCCGCCAGCGTACTCTCGACGGTAAAAGGCGATCTGGCGCCCGCCGATCGCGGTGCGTTCGAAGCGCCGATTTTAGAAAAATACGAACGTGAAGGCAGCCCGTACTACTCGACCGCGCGTTTGTGGGATGACGGCATCATCGACCCTGCCGACACCCGCAAGGTGTTGGCGATGGGGCTGAGCGCAGCGGCTCACGCACCCATCGCACAAACCCGTTACGGCGTTTTCAGGATGTAACGGCTACTGCGTTAGCTTGAAGTATTTGGGATATTCGATCCAACGGCCGTTTGCGTAGCGCAGTGTGGCGACGGCCTTGTTTTTCGTCGGACAGCACATCGCCGCCGTAGGCGAATAATATGGCCCCGCCAGCGCAAGGGAATATTTGCCTGAAGCGCTCTTCACGATCTTCGTCGAGAGATCGCAGCCGTTGGTCACCGTCGCCGACGCCACGACCTTATGCTCCTTGGGATTGTAGGCAAACACGGTTATCGTCGCGGCGCCGCAATCGGCACCGGTTTGGTGACTGGAGGTCACCAGGTTTTCGACCGTTGGCTCCATGAACTGGCCCGCGCCGACGATCTTCATCGCTTGCAATGGAAACCACATCGTCGCTCCGTGCGCGCGCTGCACCTTCCAGAGCGGTCCGCCGTTGACGGGCGACCGGTACTGCAGACGATACGTCGTGTTGTCGATCGAATAGATCGATAGGTACCACTGATCGAACGACTGGTTTCCGTTCATGCCAACGGTTTTTTTGCTCACGACGGCGCGCCATTGACTGTGCATGGCCTGACCGGTGAGATAGAAGAGTGTGGTTTGCAGCACCGTGCCGGGCGGCGGCGGCGAGAATGTGTAGTTCGGGGGTTCTTGAGAGCGCGCCGCCGGAGCTGCGATGAACGCGACGGCGAGCGCCAGGCCGATCGTGAGGCTTATATACCTGCGTACCATGCGTATCCTTGATCCTCCCAGTAGCCGCCCTTGCCGCCGTATAACCCGGCGATTGACGGCACTATGCGTATGTGGCGAACCCACTTCGCACTCTTATAGCCAAGCTGGGTAGGCACCCGCAAGCGGACGGGCGCTCCGTGGTCGGGGTCGAGAGCGGCCCCATTGAGCCGTAGCGCCAGAAGCGTCTGCGGCTGGAGTGCCTCATGCAGATCGAGGCTTTCGTAATATCGGCTACCCTGGCCGTCGTTGTCCATGCACTCGAAGACGACGTAGCGCGCCGCGGATGTCGGCTGCACCGCGCTTAAGAGCACGTGGAGCGGCACTCCGCCCCATCCGCCGATCGCGCTCCAACCCTCCACGCAGTCGTGCCGCGTGATCTGATCGAGCTGCGGCATTCGATTGAGCTGCGCCAGCGAAAACGCGGCGCGCACGCGCACGGCGCCGTCGACGATCAGCCGATACGTCGAGAAGCCATCGCGCAGAAAGCCATCGTACAGCGCGTCGCTGGGTGTGTCGAAACCGTTCACGCGGAAGGTTCGATCGATGTCGCTGGGCTTATAGAGCCGCGCCATTCCCCGCGTGCCGATGAGCGCGCGATTGAGAACTTCGGCACTATCGAGCACGCCGTGAAAGCTCGCGTTGTCGTTAAGCGTGGTGCCGATGGGCGAACATCCCGCAGCTACTACCGCCGTAAGGGAACTTGCGATAAACAAGCGACGATTCATGAGTCTCCGCCTTCGCGCGTCCCCAAGTGGTACCAGCCAGTTATCATCGAGCGCAGTTGATTCACGATACCTTGCGTTACGACTTGCAGCACGTGCACGACAAAGAATCCGCACAGCAGTAGCATCGACACGAAATGCCACGTGCGCGCGAATTGACGGCCGCCGAAAATCCACGTGATCGGCTGCGCGATCGCGTCGATGCCCGGCGAAAGCGCCAGGCCGGTCAGTACGATAAGCGGCGCCACGATGAACGCCACGAGCGTGTAGACCGCCTTCTGCAGCGGATTATAGATGTGATACGCAGGCGGCTCCGCGCGCAGATGCAGATAGTAGGCCTGCATCGGCCACAGCTTCGGAAGATCGCTCGGCCGTAGCACCATGTCGCGCAAGTTACCCTTGATCGCCGACGAGATCAGCCACGCCAGCCAGCAAATGACGGTGACCCACGCAAAGAAGAAATGCCAGCGTCGGCCATCGGCGAGACTTTGATATGCGGGGATCGTGATCCAGCTCGGAAAAGCGCGCGCGGCCTTGCCGCCCATGCCGTCGCTTGTCCAACCCAGCCAACCGGTCGTGGTAAACGTACGCCCGAAGACCGTGGTAGTGCCTACTCCGTCGTTAGGCGAATCGATCGACAGCACGCGGCGCGCGGGATTCGACTTGTCGGAAGCATCGAGATAGGGTGCCGCGTTGAATATCTGCAGCCCCGAGGAGACCAGCGCAAAAAAGGCCAGCGCCCAGACCCAATGCGCCACCCGCGTGGTCACGGTATAACGATAGACACTGCGCTTCACGGTACGATGGTAACGCATCCAAGGCGCCCGTGGATGATTGCGCGAAGGCAATTTTCGCCTATGAGCGAGAGCACGGTACGAACGACGGTGGCAGGCGGGGTGGCTCGCGTCACACTCGCCCGACCCGAGGTGCGCAACGCCTTCGATGCCCGCACGATTGCGGCCCTACGCGACGCGTTCAAAGAACTCGGCAGCAGCCTCGCGGTTCGTGCGATTGTGCTGGCCGGCGAGGGCAAGTCGTTTTGCGGCGGCGCCGACATCAATTGGATGCGCTCGTCGCTGGAGCTCACGCACGCGCAAAACATCGCCGATGCCGCCGAGATGAGCAAGATGTTCCGCGCGATCGATCTCTGCCCGAAACCCACGGTCGCGCGCATACACGGTGCGGCGCTCGGCGGCGGCTGCGGGCTCGCGGCGGTATGCGACGTCGTCGTCGCGGCCGAGGATGCGCTCTTCGGCTTCACCGAGACCAAACTCGGCGTCGTTCCCGGCGTTATTGCGCCCTTTGCGCTCGCCAAGATCGGTGCGTCCAACGCGCGCGCGCTCTTTCTCACCGGCGAACGTTTCGATGCCAGGCGCGCACTTGCAATCGGCTTGATACACGAAATCGCGCCCGCGTCCGAACTGGATCTTGCCGTGGAACGCGTGTTGGGCGAACTGCTGTCGTCCGGTCCGCAGGCGATAGCTGCCGCGAAGCAGTTAATTCGCGACGTGCGCGGCGTGACGTACGACGACACGCTCGATATCACCACGCGTGCCATCGCCGATCGACGCGTCAGCGACGAAGGCCAAGAGGGTCTGCGCGCGTTCCTCGAACGCCGCAAGGCGGATTGGACGCAGTGATCTCGCGCCTGCTCGTCGCCAATCGCGGCGAGATCGCCGTTCGCATCGCGCGCGGTGCGCGCGAGATGGGTATCACGCCGCTCGGCATCTACTCTGACGCCGACGCGAACGCATATCACCTGCGCTTCATGGACGAGAGCGCGCGCGTGGGGCCGGCACCCGCCGCGCAATCGTATCTCGACATCTCCGCCGTCATCGCTGCAGCGCACGCGCTAGGCGCAGATGCCGTACATCCCGGGTACGGCTTTCTCTCCGAGCGCGCAGCCTTCGCGCGCGCGGCGCGCGATGCGGGTCTCACGTTCGTCGGGCCGTCACCCGAGGCGATCGCCACGATGGGTAGCAAGATCGAAGCCAAGCGCTCGGTGCGCGCGCGCGATGTGCCTACGGTGCCCGGCTTCGACGGCGACGACCGTTCGCTGCCGCGCCTGCGTATCGAAGCCGAGCGCATCGGCTTCCCGGTGCTCATTAAAGCGAGCGCCGGCGGTGGCGGGCGCGGCATGCGCGTCGTCGACGCGCTCGCACAGTTCGACGAAGCGCTGGAGAGCGCGCAGCGCGAAGCGCTGGCAGCGTTCGGCAGCGATGACGTGCTGCTGGAAAAGTATCTCTACGCGCCGCGTCACATCGAATTTCAAATTCTCGCCGACACGCATGGCACGACCATTCACCTAGGGGAGCGCGAGTGTTCGATTCAGCGCCGTCATCAAAAGATCGTGGAAGAGGCGCCCTCCACCGCACTCTCTCCCGCGCTGCGCGCGGAGATGGGCGGAGCCGCCGTGCGCGCCGCGCAATCGGTGGGTTATACCAACGCCGGCACGTGCGAGTTCATGCTCGACGAATGCGGTTCGTATTACTTTCTCGAGATGAACACGCGCCTACAGGTAGAGCATCCCGTTACCGAACTCGCGTACGGCATCGACTTGGTGCGTTGGCAACTGCGCATCGCCAATGGCGAACGTATCGATATCGCGCAGCGCGATGTGCGCCCGCGTGCGTGGGCTGTGGAAGTTCGGCTCTATGCCGAGGATCCGTCAAACGACATGTTGCCGTCCACCGGCACGATCTCGGTATGGGATGCGCCCAAAGGCGCGGGCGTGCGGCTGGACGCAGGTGTGAGCGTGGGCAGCGATGTGAGCGTCTACTACGATCCGATGCTCGCCAAGCTGATCTGCTCGGGAAAAACACGCGCCCAAGCGATTTCTCGATTAGATGACGCGCTGCACGCGTTCACGATCGACGGCGTGCGCACCAACCTTCCGCTGCTCGCATGGATCGCACGCAACGACGCGTTCCGCTCCGGTAATACGACGACGCGCTTTCTGGAAGAGCAGCGCGATATCGCCGTTACGCACGATCGCGTGGATGAGGAGACGGTGCGCACTGCCGCTGCGGGCCTGCTGGCCAACGGCTGGGCGCCGTGGCGCCTGGGCGGCGTGGATATTCCGCTACGCCTGCAGTTCGGCGACGACGTGCACGTCTTACTCGCATCACGCAGCGATGCCGACGCAAACGCCGGTCGCGCGCTGCTGCGCGATGGCGACGGTTTTGCGCTGCTGGGCAAACGCGGCTATAAAACGTTCGGTTTTGCGCCGCCGCCCAGCGCCGAGGGTTCGCAAGCCGATGCGACCGGCAGCGCCGACGGTTGCGTGACCGCCCCAATGCCGGGCACGATTGCGAAGATCGCCGTACGCGTGGGCGACCGCGTGGAACCGCATGCGCTGCTGCTGGTTTTGGAGGCCATGAAGATGGAGCATCGCATCGAAGCTCCCGGGGCCGCAACCGTGCGCAACGTGCTGGTGCGTGAAGGCGAGATCGTGAGCAACGGCGCGCCGTTGGTGGAGTTGTCCGCATGACGCTGCCCAAGCGGGTTACGCTGTGGGAGATGGGCGCGCGCGACGGCCTGCAGAACGAACGCGCGCGCGTTTCCGCCGACGACAAAGTGCGCTACATCGATCTGCTCTCGCAATCGGGCTTGCGCTGGATCGAAGCGACGTCGTTCGTCAGACCTACGGCTATTCCACAGCTGGCCGATGCCGCCGAAGTCTTTGCGCGTATTCGCAAAGCGCCCGGCGTGCGCTATCCGGTGCTCGTGCCAAACATCAAGGGCTACGAACGCGCGAAGGCAGCAGGCGCCGATACGATCGCGGTCTTCACCGCCGCCTCGGAACGCTTCACGCAAGCCAACATCCGCATGACGATCGACGAATCGCTGGTCGCGTTTTCCGACGTGATAAAACGTGCCAAGGCCGACGGTCTGTTCGTGCGCGGCTACGTGTCGACTGCGTTCGGTTCGCCCTTTGGCGACGCGGTTACGCCACGGGACGTCGTACGCGTCAGCGTAGCGCTTGCGGAGATGGGTTGCGACGAACTTTCGATCGGCGACACGATCGGCGTAGGCGTACCCAGTCAGGTAGAGACGCTAATACCGCCGCTCGCCCGCGCGGTTGGATTAGATCGCATCGCGATGCACTTTCACGACACGCGCGGCACGGCGCTGGCAAATATTTACGCGTCGCTGCAGCAGGGCGTGCACGCGTTCGACGCATCGTCGGGTGGGTTGGGCGGCTGCCCGTATGCGCCCGGTGCGACCGGCAATGTGGGTACCGAAGACGTCCTCTATCTTCTTAACGGCCTGGGTATTGAAACCGGCGTAGACATTGCCAAAGTGCGCGACGCATCGCGCTTCATCGCGACCGTGCTCGATCACCCGCTCACCAGCAAAACGTATCAGGCGCTCGAGGCTACGTTATGAATGCATCGCTGCGAGGCTTGCGCGTAGCGGTGCTGGCGCCGATCGCCTGGCCCACGCCGCCGCCGGGTTACGGCCCGTGGGAACAAGTCGCGTTCAATATCGCCGACGGTATGCGGCGGCGCGGCCTCGACGTTACGCTCTTCGCCACCGGAAACTCGCACTTCGAGGGCAAGCTCGC
>CAJDWF010000007.1_pt1 | contig 47325 bp, 46 predicted proteins | sample 7391541 | NCBI WGS metagenome assembly CAJDWF01 (sample SAMEA7055727, study PRJEB34461) | soil metagenome | biome: terrestrial ecosystem; feature: Peninsula; material: soil | place: Antarctica | collected 2016
CGCCCGTTCCCATTCACCGCCGGAGAGCAAGAATTTTTCGCCATGAAGGGCTTTACCAATAAGCCCAACCGCTGCACGGATTGCCGCGCCGCCCGCAAGGCCGGTCGCTCGCAAAACGGCGGTGGTGCCGGCGCCGGCGCCGGCGGCGGAGCCCGTCGTGAGCTGTTCAAGGCGACCTGCAGCCAGTGCGGCGGAGTGGCCGAAGTGCCGTTCCAACCGCGTGGCGACAAACCGGTCTACTGCCGCGACTGCTTCCAGTCGCGCCCGTCGTACCGCTAAGCCGAGCCTACGATTTATCAACGTTCCTTAGAGAACGCTGATAAGAATGAAAGAGTCCGCAAACCTGCGGGCTCTTTTTTCTTTTCCGCCGAAGCGTTCGAAACTACCGAAGGAGCCATTGCATGAGCGATCTTTCACGCCGCGACTTTCTCAAGGCCGGGGCGGTTTCCGCAACCGCCGTCGCGCTCAACGCGCAGCCGGTGCTCGCAGCAGCACCCGGCGCCAAGTTGAGCGACATCGATCACTTCATTATCATCATGCAAGAGAATCGCTCGTTCGATCAATATTTCGGAACGCTACGCGGCGTGCGCGGCTTCAACGATCCCACCGCGATGCGACTGGCCGACGGTTCGTCCGTCTTCCGGCAGCCGGACCCTACGAATCCCGATGGCTACGTGCTGCCCTTCCGACTGAACACATTCACCACGAGCGCGCAGCGGCTGCACGATCTCAGCCACGAGTGGAGTACCCAACACGCGGCGTGGAACGGCGGCCAAATGAACGGCTGGATTCCCGCGCAGCGCAAGACCTATGCCGGCGCCTCCGCTCCGCTGGCAATGGGCTACTATACGCGCGAAGACTTGCCGTTCCACTATGCGCTGGCCGATGCGTTCACGATCTGCGACGGCTACTATTGCTCCGTATTCGGACCGACGTACCCCAATCGCATCTATCATTGGACCGCGTCGATCGATCCCAGCGGCAAGGGCGGCGGCCCCATCACCAACAATGCCGCTTACGATTTCAAACAAGATCAGAGCTATAAGTGGGAGACGTATCCCGAAGCGCTCGACCGCGCCGGTATCTCGTGGCAGTGTTCCTTTACCACCGACGATTATGCAATGAACGTCGTGAAATATTTCGCCGGCATCAAATACGCTCCAGTTGACTCGACGCTGCACAAACGCGCGCTTACCGGCAAGCCGTTCTCCACGTTTCTCAACGACTTGCGCACCGGTAACGTTCCGCAGGTCACGTGGATGTTTGCGCAAGCCACCCAGTGCGAACATCCCAGCTACACGCCCGCGGCCGGCGCAGAGTACCTCAACAGCATTCTGCAGGCGCTGTGGTCCAATCCAAAACTGTGGGCGCGCACGGCCGTCATCATCAACTACGACGAGAACGACGGACAGTTCGACCACGTCGCGCCGCCCGTTCCCGATCCCGGCACGCCAGGCGAATTCGTTAACGACAAGCCGATCGGCTTAGGCTTCCGCGTACCATGCATGGTGGTTTCACCGTTCTCGCGTGGCGGCTACGCATGCGGCGACACGTTCGATCACACCTCGGTGCTGCGTCTGCTCGAAACGCGCTACGGCGTGGAGGTTCCTAACCTCACCGCATGGCGCCGCAGCGTAACCGGCGACCTCACCTCAGCGTTCGGCTTCGGCGCAACGCCCGATACCAGCATCCCCACGATGCCCGACACGGCCACGCTCCTTGCCAACGTCGAAGAAGCATTGCCGCATCTGCCACGTCCCGAAGTTCCAAAGGTGCAAGCGATGCCCGCACAAGAGCCAGGTTCGCGCCCGCGACGAGGCGCAACCGCCTGAGCTCGTGCGTCGTAGCCGGCGGCGGTCCCGCTGGCATGATGCTGGGCTTTCTGCTCGCCCGCGCGGGCGTAGATACGACCGTGCTCGAGAAGCACGGCGACTTTCTGCGCGACTTCCGCGGCGACACGATCCATCCGTCCACAATCACCATCATGCAGGAACTCGGCTTGCTCGATGATTTTCTAGCGCGGCCGCACGACGAACTGACGCATCTTGCCGCCACGATCAATGGCGAGCGGATCGCGATCGCCGACTTCACGCACGTTCCCGCCGCGCGCAAGTGCCTGATGCTCATGCCGCAGTGGGATTTTCTCAACTTTCTCGCCGATCATGGCAAGAAATATCCCACGCTGCACGTGCGCATGAACGCCGGAGCGACCGATCTAATCTACGACGGCGAGCATGTGTGCGGCGTGCGTGTTTGCGAAGCCGACGGCGAGAGCGAGATCCGCGCGGACTTGGTCGTTGCCGCGGACGGACGCCACTCCACACTGCGTAAAAAAGCGGGCCTTGCGGTGAACGAGATCGGCGCGCCGATGGACGTACTTTGGCTGCGCCTCCCGCGCAAGCCGAGCGACGACGGACAAGGCTTCGGGTTCGTCAGTGAAGGTTCGATGCTGGTCGCAATCGACCGCACGACGTATTGGCAGTGCGCCTTCGTCATCGCGAAGGGCTCGTACGACACGGTGCGCTCGGGCGGCATCCCGGCCTTTCGCGAACGCGTGGCGCGCGCGGCGCCGTTTCTGCACGATCGCGTGAATGAAATCGTATCGTGGGACGACGTAAGGCTGCTGACCGTCGCCGTCGATCGTCTGCAAACGTGGTATCGTGACGGACTGCTATGCATCGGCGACGCCGCGCACGCCATGTCGCCGGTCGGCGGCGTCGGGATCAATCTCGCCATTCAAGACGCCGTCGCGGCAGCCAACGAGCTCGCGGCGCCGCTCGCGCGCGGGCGCGCAGATATCGCGCATCTGCGCGCCGTGCAGCGGCGCCGCATGTTTCCTACGAAGGCAACACAGCGCGTTCAGCTCATCGTGCAGAATCGCCTAATCTCAAGCGTGCTCGATGATCGGCCGCTGAAGATCCCATTTGCGCTGCGGCTCCTTGGCGCCGTTCCGCTGCTGCAGAGGATCCCGGCGTTCATCGTTGGCATCGGCTTCCGGCCCGAACACGTGCGCACGCCGTGAAGCACGTCTTTGCGGCGGCCGCAGCGTTCGCTCTTTGCCTGCCCTTCACGACAGCGTCAGGGGCCGCATCCTGCGCGGAGGCACCCATAAGCGCCGGCTACGGCGCCGACGGACCCTATTCCGTCACCACGATGCAATTGGCCAACCCGGGCGATGCGCGCGACGAGATGACGATATATCTGCCGAAGGGCGCTGTCTTTCCGCGGCCCGTTGTTTTTTTCGCGCACGGTTTCGGACCCGGTCGAAGCTCGACGCATGCCGATCTCATTCATCATATGACGAGCAAAGGCAACATCGTCGTGTTCTCAACCTATCCGACGCGCGGCGCTTCCATCGCGCAACGCTACGAGAGCCTTTGGCAAGGTTTCGCAGCAGCAGCGGATGGACTAGGAGCGAAGGCCGACCTCAGCCGCGTCGCATTTATCGGCCATTCCTTCCTATCGCTGGCCCTGGGACGACCCGAAGAATCCAGGTCGCGGCGAAGCCTTTGCCACTACTCCGCCCGCAGTTCCGCGATAACCCCTCCGATTCGCCCGGGTCCGTCAATATATTCAACGAGGGCCGGCATTCGCCGACCCTCGCTTACTACTATGGCTGTGTCGCAGCGCTACTCGGCGACGGCCTCGTCGGCACTCTCTTCGAGCACACGCAAGATCGCGGCCTCGATGCGCTCGAACCCTTTGCCGCCCGCTTGAAAGTGGCGCAGTTCGTGGTTGCGATTGAACACGTAGAACGCCGGCACGAATTGATTTTCGAACCGTCCGACGATCGTATGTTCGTTGTCGATGGCGCAGGGCTGCGAAAGCTTCATCTCGTCGCGCGCGTCCGTCTCCACTGCCGCCGTGTCGAGTTCTTCTTCAGAACGCGGTTGGTGGACGGCCACGAACGCCACGCCGCGCTTGGAGTATTCGTCGCGCCACTTCGCAACTTGCTCCGCGGTGTCGTGACAGATGTAACACGACTTCGACCAAAAGCTCACGACGACCGGAAGGCCGCGCAGTTCGTCCGCCTTCGGCTCGCCGTTGATCCATGTTGCAACCCCTTCCAGGCTCGGAAGCGGGGTGCGCATACGCAATCCCATCTAGGCCTTCTGCAGCAGCGCTTTGCCGGGCTTCCATTCGGCGGGGCACAGGCCGCCGGTCTGCAGTGCTTGCAGCACGCGAAGCGTTTCTTCCACACTACGTCCCACGTTGTCGTCGGTCACGACGGCATATTTGAGAGTGCCTTCGGGATCGATGATAAACAGGCCGCGCTGTGCGGCGCCCGACGCTTCGTCCAGCACGCCGTACGCGCGCGCAATCTCTTTGGTGAAGTCCGATGCCAGTGGGTACTTCACGCCGGAGATGCCGTTCTTCTCGCGCGGCGTGTTGAGCCACGCCCAGTGACTGTGAACCGAATCCGTGGATACACCCAAAATTTCGGTGTCGAACTCTTTAAACTCGTCGTAGCGATCGGAGAGTGCCGTGATTTCGGTGGGGCAGACGAACGTGAAGTCGAGGGGATAGAAAAAGAAAATCAGCCACTTCCCTTTATAATCGGAAAGCTTGATCTCTTTGCCGAGATCCTTCGCGCCAGTCGCATCTTTGGTGCTGGCCAGCTTAAAATCAGGGGCTTTTTGCCCAACCTGAACCGCCATGAATAACTCTTCTTTCTCGTCGATAGCTCGTATTAGTGCGATTCAGTGTACCCCACCTTACCCAAAAATGAAAGTCACTTTCATCTGAGAACAGGACGGGCAAGCAAGCCGCAAACGGCCTTCAGGCGTCGAAGCTTCGGCCCTATGGACACGCAGCCGAAAGAAAACCCCGTCGGCAAGGCCTCGCACGACGCCCCGGACTTGCCCGACGCCCTCGTCTCCTTTATGTCGTCGAACTGGGCCGATAACGCTTCCAGCCCGACCCCGCACCCTGAGGCCGGCCGGTTCGAGGCCCGCCGCACCGAGCTCTCGCGCGCCTATCCCGGGGAACATCTCGTGATCCCCGCGGGCGAGGAAATGGTACGCGCCAACGACACCAACTTTCGGTTTCGCCCCTCCAGCGACATCGCGTACCTTTTAGGCGGCGGCGAGCCTGGCGATGTGATGGTGCTCGAGCCCAGCGGCCGCGGTCACCGCAGCCTGCTTTTTGCACAGCCTCACAACCGCGGCACCAAAGATTTCTTCGATCGCTTCCACGGCGAGCTGTGGTCGGGTCCACATCTCGGCGTCGACGAGAGCAAAATATTCTACGGCGTTGACGAGTGTCTGCCGATCGCGCGCCTGGAAGCATATCTCGCCGACGTGCGCGATGCCAAGCACGCACTGCGCGCGCTGCCCGACGACGCGGAGTTTGCCGCGCACGTCGCCGAGAAGCGCCTGATCAAAGACGACTACGAACTCGCCGAACTGCGCAAGGCCGTTACGGTGAGCAAATGCGCCTTCGAAGACTGCATCCGCACGATGCGCAACGCGAAGAGTGAGCGCGAAATCGAAGCGGCGTTCTGGAGTCGCGCGCGCATCGAGGCAAACGACGTCGGCTATCTCACCATTGCAGCTGCCGCCGATCACGCCTGCACGCTGCACTGGACGCACAACGACGGAAAGATGGGCAAGGGAGATCTGCTGCTGCTCGACGCCGGCGTTGAGTGCGATTCGCTCTATACTGCCGATATCACGCGCACGCTGCCGGTTGGCGGAACGTTTTCGCCAGAACAGCGCGCGGTGTACGACCTCGTGTACGCTTCGCAGCAGGCGGCCATGGCGGAGGTTCGGCCCGGCGCCGATTTCCTGGAACCGCATCGCACCGCCATGCGCGTGCTGGCTCAAGGATTGATCGATCTCGGCATTCTGCAGTGCTCCTTCGATGAAGCGATGGATAAGGATCATCAATATTACCGCCGCTACACGCTGCACGGCGTTAGCCACATGCTCGGCATCGACGTACACGACTGCGCGCGCGCGCGTTCCGAAACGTACCGCTACGGCAAGCTCAAAGAAGGCATGGTCCTCACCGTGGAGCCGGGACTGTATTTCCAACGCGACGACGAAACGGTGCCCGAACGTTTCCGCGGCATCGGCGTGCGCATCGAAGACGACGTTGCCGTCACCGCCACGGGCTTCGAGAACCTCTCCGCGGTTTTACCATCCACCTCAACCGAAGTAGAACATTGGATCGCAGACATTTGGAAGTAACGTCGCACGATGCGCTGGTTATCGTGGATGCGCAGAATGACTTCTTGCCGGGCGGGTCGCTTGCCGTGGCCGATGGGTTTCGTATTTTCGATCCGATCAACCGCATCTCGCCCCATTTCGCGAACGTGTTTGCCACGCGCGACTGGCACCCTGAAGAACACGAGTTTTTCCAAAGTAAGGGCGGCCCGTGGCCGTTTCATTGTTTGGCCGGCACGAAGGGCGCGGAGTTTTCCGATCGCCTCAACACTCAGCACATCCACGAAGTCGTCAGCAAGGGCATGGATCCGAATACCGACGGCTATTCGGGGTTCGCCGACACCGATCTCGAACGGCAGCTGCACGAACGTGGCGTTACTCGCGTGTTCGTGTGCGGTTTGGCAACTGATTACTGCGTAAAGGCAACGGCCGTCGAAGCGCGAGATCGCGGTTTCGACGTGGTGGTACTCACCGATGCCATCGCCGCGGTGAACGCGCAGCCCGGTGACGCAGCTGCAGCTCTGCATGAAATGGAAGCGCGCGGCGCGATCCTCACAACGACGTCCGGCCTGGATCTCACGGGCCGGGCCGCATGACCGAGGAGCCGGTCCTAGCGTGACAGACGACCACGCGCTCTATAAAGATCAAGTTCTCGTCGTCGAACCGACCGGCATCGAGCCGGTGCTTCCCGCGCAGCGGCACGGTAGCGCACGAGACCTCTTCGGTGTCTGGTTCTCGGCCAACGCAGAGATCGCTACGTGGATGGTCGGCATGCTCGTCGTCACGCTCTATGGAACGGACCTCAAGTCCGCGATCGCCGGCATCGTCGTCGGCAACGTGCTCGGCTTCGCACTGCTCGGCGTGCTCGCGCGTTTCGGCCCGCGCTATGGAACGCCACAGATGGTCGCATCGCGCCTGGCCTTCGGCCGGTACGGCAACGTCGCGCCCGCGACGCTGAGCTTCATGGCGGGGTTCGGTTGGTTTGCGATCGACTCGATCTTCGGCGCGTACGCGCTGGAGAGCATCGCCGGTCTGTCGTACTTCGTCGCGCTAGCGATCGTCCTGCTCCTGCAAATCGTGCTGGCGATCTACGGCTACAATCTCATCATGCGCTTCGAGAAGTACGCCGCCATCGCCCTGGCTGCGGGCTTCGTGCTACTGGGCATCGCGACGTTGCAGCACGCAAACTGGAACGCGCCGTTTAATCCGCACGCACCGCTGGCCGGCGGCGGCGCGCTCGCGGGTTTCATCTACGCGACGGTGCTGTCGTTTTCGTACGCGACGGGGTGGGTTCCGGCAGCCTCGGACTACTCGCGCTATCTGCCCGAGTCGACCAAACCCAAGGCGATCTTCCGCTACGCGTTTGCAGGGTGTGTGATCCCTTGCATCGCGCTCGAAACGATCGCCGCCGCAGCGGTAACCGCCACGACGAACATCTCTACGAGCGTTCCCACCGACGCGATCAGCGCGCTGCTCGGCAACGGAGCGGTAGCAAAACTCGTGCTCGTTGCGATCGTGCTGGGAACGCTGACCGCCAACGTGATGAACCTCTACTCCGGATCGCTCGCCGCGCTCGTCGCCTTCAGCGTAAAGTTGCCGCGCTGGTCGGTCGCGCTCGCAGTCGGCGTACTCGGCGCGCTCCTTGCGATGATGGGTCGCGACCCGAAATCAACCGCCGACGGATACACGAACTTTCTGCTCCTGCTTTCGTACTGGGCGGCGCCCTGGGCCGCGGTCGTGCTCGTCGATCTGCTCAAGCGCGGCGGCGCGCACGCCGATCCGGCAAGGGCGCCGAAATGGCGGCCGGGGCTCGTCGCGTGGATCATCGGTCTGCTCGTTTCGCTTCCGTTCTGGAACCAGATGCTCTACGTCGGCCCGTTCGCCAAGGCGTTTCCGGAGTTCGCCGATCTCTCGTACTACGTCGGGTTTGCCGTCGCGTTCGTAGCGATGTGGCTGCTCGATCGCGAAACACCACGCACGCTCGTGAGTACCTCGGAGTAATATGCTCGACATAGAACACGTCCTCAAGGCGTTCGGCAAAGTAACGGCCGTGCGCGACGTTTCGTTCTGCATCCCCGATGGCAGCACGTTCGGCCTCATCGGTCCCAACGGCGCCGGCAAGACTACGACGATGCGTATGATCCTGGGCATACTCACGCCCGACTCCGGCACGATTCGCTGGAACGGACATCCGGTGGACGCCGGCATGCGCAAGCGCTGCGGCTACCTGCCCGAAGAGCGCGGCCTCTACGGCAAGATGAAAGTGCGCGATCAAATTTCGTTCTTCGGTCGCCTGCACGGTTTGGTGGAACCGGAGATTTCAAAGCGCACATCGACATGGATCGAACGATTAGGCATAGGCCAGTACGCCGACCGTCCGTGCGCGGAGCTCTCTAAAGGCAACCAGCAAAAAGTGCAAGTCGCGTGCGCGGCGGTGCACGAACCTGAACTGCTGATTCTCGACGAGCCGTTCTCAGGACTCGATCCCGTCAACGCCGATATTCTACTGGCGATTCTCAATGACATGAAAGCTAAGGGAACGACGCTAGTGCTCTCGTCGCATCAGATGTGGCAGCTCGAAGTTCTGTGCGATCGCTTCTGCATCATCACCGACGGCGTGAACCGCACGTCGGGCACATTGGCCGACTTACGCGCCACGCTGCCGACGCGCGTGCTGCGCGTAGCGCCCGATGGCGTCGCCGTGCGCGCCACACTCGAACGCATCGCGGGCGGACGATTGATCGGCGCCGCCGATGGCAGCGTGGATTACGAAATACCCGTAGCGACACCACTTCCCAACCTGCTTCGCGCACTGATTACCGACAGCCCGATCGCGCAATTTCAAGCGCTCGAACCGTCGCTGCACGACGTTTATATGCGCGCGATCGGCGAGGCCGCATGATGAATGATTTCATCGTCGTCTTCTCCGCCGAGGTGATGCGCCGCATCAAGTCGCGGCCGTTTCAAATCGGCGTCATCATCGGCATCCTGGGTATCGTTGCGTTCGTGAAGCTGCCGTCTATGCTGTCGCAATCGTTCCTTAGCACCGGCAGCAGCATCGTGCTGGCGGGTGATCCTGCGATCGTCGCGGCGGCAAAGCCGTTGCTCGCCGACGATTACAAGGTCGTCGCAACGGTGCCCAAAAATACGCCGCCGACCACGCACGACCTCACCGCCAACCACGCATCGTCGTGGGTGACGTTCTCGAAAAATCCCAACGGCGGGCTACGGTTCACGCTGTACTCGCACGAACCCAAAGACGCCGCAGGCAGGGGCATCGCGAACGATCTCACATCGCTCAACGTGGCGATGGCCACCGCACTGCCTCGCGCGAAGATTCACACGCTGCTGAACATCCCCTATACGGTTACTGGCGTTGCGTCGAAGTTTGCGTCGTCGAGCGCGGCCAACGCTGCATTCGGCATGGGCTACTTTCTGCTAGTGCTGCTCTACATGCTGATTATGATCAACAGTCAGTTGGTGATGAGTTCGGTCGCCGAAGAGAAGACCAGCCGCATTGCGGAACTGCTGATCGCATCGATGTCGCCCGCGCCACTGCTCTACGGCAAGATCGCTGCCGCAACGGCGACGGGGCTGCTGCAGATGGCGCTGTGGGCCGGCAGCGGCATGTTGCTGGCGGCCACCGGCGGAAGTTCGCCCGCCGCCGCAGCGGCCGCCGGAAGCCCGGATATCTCGACCCTCCTTTCGGGCGCGGTCACCGCACCCGAACTCGCCGCGTTCGTGCTGCTCTTCGGATTGGGATTTCTGCAGTTTTCGATGATCTTCGCCGGTATCGGTTCCCTGATCAACCGCACCGAAGATCTCGGCAGCATCTCGATGCCGATCGTGCTGCCCGTCGTCGCTGGATTCGTCCTTGCGATGACGGCGCTCGGCATGCCCGACGCGACGTGGGCGGTCGTGACGTCGTTCATCCCGTTGGTGTCGCCGTTCGTGCTTTTCGCGCGCATTGCGATGAGCAACGTGCCGCTCTGGCAGATCGTCATCGCGTTGCTCATTAATATCGCTTCGGCGTGGGCCATCGCGGCGCTAGCCGGCAAACTCTATCGCGTCGGCATGCTACTCTACGGGCGCCCGCCGTCGCTTAAGCAAATTTGGTCCGTGATCCGGTCGTGAACTAAATGCCGCTCGTGTTGGTGCCCACGCCGCTGGGAAACTTGCGCGACATCACGCTGCGCGCGCTCGACGCATTGCGCGATTGCGACCTGTTAGTGGCCGAAGATTCGCGCGTCGCGCGCAAGCTGCTCTCGGCGTTGGCGCTCCCCGGCAAAGACGTATGGACGTATCACGAGCACAACGCGCAGGGTGCAACCGCCAACATTCTCGAGCGCGCTCGCACGGAGCTCGTCGCCGTAACCACCGACGCGGGTACCCCGGGCATCTCCGACCCCGGTGTGGAACTGGTTGCCGCCGCGCGCGCGGCCGGCGTGCCGGTGGAGGTCCTGCCCGGCCCCAGCGCCGCCATCGGTGCGGCAGTGCTTTCCGGCTTCGGGCTGCGCCGCTTTACATTTGAAGGCTTCGCGCCACGTATGCAAGCGGCGCGTCGCGCGGCGTTCGAGCGCGCGCTTGCGTCGCAGTGCGCGAGCGTGTGGTACGAATCGCCGCAGCGCATTCGCGCAACCCTGGCCGATTTGGCGGCAGTTGCGGGCGACGCGCGCGTGTTTCTGGCGCGCGAATACACGAAGCTTCACGAACAGCAGATCGCCGGAACGCCGGCGGAAGTGGCGGCGGCGCTGCCCGATCCGGTACGCGGCGAGATCGCCTTTGTGCTGGCGGCGCGCGCCGCCGAGGCGGCCCCCACACCCGACGCCGACGTCGTCGACGCCGCTATCGACGAACGGCTTCAGCGCGGCGAAAGCGTCTCCGTCATCGCGAAAGATCTCGCGAACGGCGGCTTTGGAGAGCGCCGAACGCTCTACGCGCGCGCGGCCGATCGCAAGCGAGCGCAGAGGGACGACGCGTAGCGGCAGCGATAATGGTGCAAAGCGATGCAGCGCGCCTATTACGTCACCACCCCGATCTACTACATCAGCGGTAACCCGCATATCGGCCACGCGTACACCACCGTGGTTGCCGACGTGCTCACGCGCACCGCGCGCGCCCACGGCGAAGCGTTTTTTCTTACCGGTACCGACGAGCACGGGCAGAAAGTTGCCGACGCGGCACGCGCCGCGGGCAAGACGCCGCAAGAGTGGTGCGACGAGCTGGTGCCGCGCTGGCAGGCACTCTTCGCGCAGTACCACGTGAAGTACGACGACTTCATCCGTACGACGCAGCCGCGCCATGAAACCGCCGTTCAGGCCGTCTTCGAACGCCTGCGTGAGAACGGTGACGTGTACCTCGGTAAGTACGAGGGCTGGTACTGCGTCGCCGATGAAACATTTTGGCTGGAATCCAAACTCGTTGACGGCAAGTGCCCCACCTGCGGCCGCGAGGTGCAGTGGCTCAGCGAAGACGATTGGTTCTTCCGCCTTTCGAAGTACGCGCCGCGCCTGATCGAACATTTTCGCGCCAACCCCGACTGCGTGCGTCCGCGTTCCGTCTATAACGAAATGATGGCGCTGCTGGAAGAGGGCCTCGACGATTTCTCGATCTCGCGCACCGCATTCGATTGGGGTATCCCCATTCCGGGCGGCGGCGGCGTGATCTACGTGTGGTTCGACGCGCTCCTCAACTACATCACCGCTATCGGCTGGGCAACCGATCGCGCGAAGTTCGAAAAATATTGGCCCGCATCGGTACAGCTCGTCGGCAAAGAGATCGCGCGCTTCCACACGATTATTTGGCCCGCCATTTTGTGGGCGATCGGCGAAGAAGCACCGCAGCAAGTCTACGCGCACGGCTGGATTACCGTTGACGGACAGAAGATCGGCAAGTCGCTTGGCAATGCGGTAGATCCCATCGCGCTCGCGCAGCGCTTCGGTGCCGACGCGATGCGCTATTTTCTGTTGCGCGAAGCGCCGTTCGGAAGCGATTTTTCATATTCGGAAGAAAAGATCGTGCAGCGCTACAACGCCGATCTCGGCAACGACTTGGGCAACCTGCTGCGCCGCTCGCTGACCATGTTGCAGAAATACCGCGACGGCTTCGTGCCGGCGCCGCCGCAGCCCAGCGCGCTGGGAGAGCGCTTTGCCGATCTGCCGCAACGCGTGCGCGCGCGCATCATGGACCTTGATTTTCGCGGCGGATTGGAAACGGTTTGGGAACTGGTGACCGCGCTCAACCGCGCGATCGACGAACAGAAGCCGTGGACGCTGCACAAGGAAGGGCGCGGCGACGAACTCGACGCGCTGCTCTACGATCTGGCGGAAGGCTTGCGATGGCTGGCGATGCTGCTGCATCCGATCATGCCGGAACGCACGGCGGAGATGTGGCGTCAGCTCGGCATCGACGGCAGCATCGCAGCGCATTGGGACAACGCGTTGCGTTGGGGCAATCTGCCTGCCGGCACGAAGACGCACGTCGGCGAAGCGCTCTTCCCACGTATCGACGCGATCGAACCCGCATCGTAGTTTAATGATCGATACGCACGCGCACGTGCATGACAAGGCGTTCGACGACGACCGCGAAGCGGTGATCGAACGTGCGCGCGCGACCGGTATAACGGCGATCGTCAACGCCGCCGAAGACGTAGTCGACAGCGCGCGCGCCATCGCAACGGCCCGCGCGCGCGGCATGTACGCCGCCGTAGGCATTCATCCGCACGAAGCGATCGATGCGCCCGCCGATATCGCCGCCGCCTTCGGCGGGCTGCTGCACGAACCCGAAGTGGTAGCCATCGGTGAAACGGGCTTGGATTACTACTACGATCACAGTCCACGCGACGCGCAGCGCAACGTGCTACGCGCACAGCTGCGCATCGCGCGCGAACAAAAGCTGCCGGTGATCTTTCACCATCGCGACGCATACGACGACTTCCTTACGATTCTCCGCGAAGAGTTCGTGCCCGGCATGCGTGGCGTCATTCATTGTTTTACCGGCAACGCGCAGCAGGCACGCACGTATGTGGACGAGTTCGGACTGCAGTTAGGCATCGGCGGCGTGATGACGTTCAAGAACGCGCAGCAAGTGCGCGACGCGATATGCGCAGTGGGTCTAGCGCCGTTAGTGCTCGAGACCGATTGCCCATATCTCGCCCCCGTCCCCCATCGCGGCCAGCGCAACGAGCCCGCCTTCATCACCGCCATCGCCACCCGCCTAGCCGACCTCCTGGATCGCCCGTTAGAAGAAGTGGTAAAAACCACAGACGAAACCGCGCAGAAGTTGTTCAACCTGCCATAGGCGCGTGCAACTCCGCTGTCGCAGCGTGCGCGGTCTTCCAGCGTTTTTCGAAGGCGGCTCGTAGAGGGTCGCATACGGCCGGATCGCCGCTGCGCAGGCCCCAATCGCGTTCGTGGCGGGCGTCGAAGGTGGCATCGGCGGAGCCAACCCATGCGTTCGATCCGCAGAGCGCGACTTTTTCCGTGGAGGAACACGCGCGCACCTCGACCCCGGCGGCCTCCAGGTGCGCTACCGCCGACTGTGCGCGCAGCGATTGTCGCAGAGCCGGCGCATTGACCAGCAGACGCACGTGGCGTCCGGCTTTAGCTAGCTGCACGAGTTCGGGATAGATCTGCTTGCCGTAGCCGAACGACTCCGTTTCCACAGCGACGTCGACGCCCGTCGCCGCCGACGCGAGCAGCCGTTCTTCCAAATCGAGCGCTTCGGTTTTATACGCTGCAAAATCGGCGGTAGGCGCGTCGTGCCGGTGGCCGAGCGCCGCGTCGCGCGCGGCCCGCACGTCGGCGGCGTCATCGTCGCGCACCAGGGTGTCCCCGCCGGCCGTGAAGTTGCGGTCGTCCAGAAACGCGGCGCCATCCACCACCGCGGCCTTGAGGTGCAGGTTGCGGGCGGCTTTGACATCGACGCCATCGGCCCGCAAGCGGGCAAGCGTGGCGGCATTGCGGCGAGCGCCCCAAGGGTTGCGGTAGGGGTGGCCCTCCAGGCGCACCGCCACATGCCCGCCGCGCCGCGCGGCCGCTTCGAGGGCATCGAGCACGGGACCCGGGTACAAGAGATAGGACGAAAACGCCACCTCATGCGCGCTTCCGAGGGCGCGCACCAGATCGGCGGTCGAGGCGAGTGAGATCATCTGCGGGTCCATCCCGCCCAAGCCGCTTTCCGCTAGAGACCAGGGGGCAAAACGCCCCGCGCCCGAAGCAAGGCCCCTCACCCATGACGATCGACCCGCTGAGGCCCTCGCCGGCCACCGACAAAGGCGCATTCGTGCGCGACATGTTCGCTCGCATCGCTCCGCGCTACGACGCGGTCAACCGCATCATGACCGGCGGCATGGACGAGCGCTGGCGCCGCCGCGCCATCGCGCTGTTGCGCCCGCCCGCCGGCGGCACGATCCTCGACGTCTGCTGCGGCACGGGCGACCTGGTCTTTCATCTGCTGCGCACCGACCCGTCGCTGCACGTGACCGGCGTCGATTTCTGCACGCCGATGCTCGACGGCGCGCGCGCACGCGCTCCCAAAGAAGCGCGCGGCGAGGCGACTTTCGTGGAAGGCGATGCCATGGCGCTGCCCTTTGCCGATGGGTCGTTCGACGGCGCGACGATGGGTTTCTCGCTGCGTAACGTTGTGGATATCGACTCGGTGCTGCGCGACGTGCGCCGTACGCTCAAACCTGGCGCACGCTTCGTCAACCTGGACGTCAGCAAAGCGCCCAACAAACTCCTCAAGCGCGGTTTCGATCTGTATTTCTATCGCGTGGTGCCCCTGATCGGCGCAGCGTTCGGCGGCTCGAAAGAAGCGTACACGTATCTGCCCAACTCGCTGACGAATCATCCCAACGCCGACGACCTGCGCGCGCGCTTCGAACGCGCTGGCTTCGTGGACTGTGGGTACGAGCGTTTGATGGGCGGCACCATCGCCATTCATTACGGAACGAATCCTGCGTGAGCGTTAACGCGGCCGACGACCGCACGATGTATGCGATGATCGAAACGTTCTTTCGCGAGACGTTTTCGACCGACAACGCGCTGATCACCGAAGCCGTAAAGCGCATGTTGGCGGCGGGTGGCAAGCGCTTGCGTCCGCGCATGACTCTACTGGCGGCCGAAGCGTGTGGCGCGGATCCGCGGCGCCATCTCTATCTTGCGGCATATATGGAACTGATTCACGTTGCGACGCTGATTCACGACGACGTGGTGGACCGCGCGGAGACGCGCCGCGGCGTCAATGCCACCGCGATCGACTACGGCAATCGCGTGAGCGTACTCGCGGGCGATTATCTCTTCGCGTGGATCTTCAAGAACGTCACCGCATCGTGTCCGGCGCCGATCCCGCACATTCTTTCTGCCACGCTCGCGACGATCTGCGACGGCGAAGTGCTGCAGATGAGCGCCACCGGTAACTTGAGCACCACGCCAGAGGCGTACGTCGAGATCGCGCGCAAGAAAACCGCATCGCTCTTCGCGGCATCCGCCGAATGCGGCGCCATCGCCGCCGGCGCCAAGGCCGCAGAGGTCGACGCGCTACGCGAGTTCGGCGACTGCTACGGCATCGCGTTTCAAATGAAAGACGACGTGCTAGACCTCGTTGCCGACGAGCGTACGCTCGGGAAGCCCGTCGGCAATGATCTGGGCGAACGCAAGGTGACGATTCCGCTAATCCTGGCACTGCGCAACGGCGACGAACCGTTCGCCGAATCGGTGCGCGGGTTCTACGGCGCCACCGACGACGCGGCGATACCCCGCTTGGCCGCCGAAATCGCCGCACAAGGCGGCTTAACCGCTACCCGCAGGCAAATTGCGGAGTATAGTAAGAAAGCCTTGGCGGCGCTGGCGCCGTTGCCGCCTTCGCATGCTAAGACCGAGCTCGAACGTCTCGCCGACGCACTCGAGCACACAGAACCGTAAGGAGATCGCAAACCTCATGACCCTCTACCCAATGCTCGGCCTGTGGGACTCGCCGGTCGTCATCATCGTCGTCGTCGCGCTTGCGGCGCTGCTCTTCGGAGCGGATCGTCTGCCGAAACTCGCGCGCAGCGCCGGTCTGGCAAAGAAAGAATTTCTTGCCGGCCAAGCCGAGGCCGACGCCGCGCAGGACAAACTGCGCGAAGAGGCTCGCCTGAAAGCCAATCGCCAAAACGCAGATGTCATGGACAACGTGCAGGTCAGCTCCGTAGCCGGCGTATCGGTGCCGCCGCCCACGTCGGATAAGGGAACGCCGTCGTCATAACCACGCGCCTGCAAGACGCGTGGGACCAAAAGGAGATGTCGCTCACCGACCATCTCCGAGAGTTGCGCAAGCGTCTAATGATCTCGATCGTAACGGTCGTGGGGCTCTCCGTGCTGCTCTTCTGGCCGCTGCAGTTCCTCATTCCCTGGATGGAGCGCGCCTATTTCCCCGGCGTGGAGCTGCATGCGTTCGCGCCGACCGATGCGATCTTCACCGAAGTCAAACTCTCGCTCGTCGGCGGCATCGTCCTGGGCCTGCCGGTGCTGCTCTATCAACTGTGGATGTTCGTCGTGCCCGCATTTCATCCCAAGACGCGAAACATGGTGTACGCCTACGTCGCGCCCTCGATGCTGCTGGCGCTCGCCGGGATCGCGTTCGCGCACTTTCTGGTGATCCCGCGCGTCGTCGCCGCGTTAATCTACATCACCAAGGGAATCGCCGCGCCCACGTTCGGCATCTCGCAGACGCTCGGGCTCATCTTAATTCTCTTCGCGCTCTTCGCGCTGATCTTTCAGCTGCCGGTCGTTTTGGTGGCACTGGCGCGCATCGGCATCGTGAACGCGAAACTGCTCATGAAGTACCGCCGACACGCGCTCTTCGGGTTCGTGGTGGCCGCGGGCATCGCCGCGCCCGACGGCAATCCGTTGACCATGGCGCTGATGGCGGTGCCGATGTACGTGCTCTTCGAAGGATCGATCTGGGCCATCGTCCTGCTCGAAAAGTCGTGGAAGCGCGCGCAAGCCGCATCGTAGGCTCGAAGAACGCATGACCGCAGCCCGCGATCTCTACGAAGATTTCATTCGCACGTTCGGCAACGTGCTGTTTGCCGTTTGCTTGTTCGCCGTGTGGGGTGTCTTCACGCTGATCGGCGTCATCGTTCAGCAAGGCAAGGACCCCAGCGTCTATCTCACGCAGTACGCGGCGCCGATCGCGCGCGCGATCGTGCGGTTGGGCTTCGACAACATCTACCACAGCGCGTGGTACGTGGGCATTATCGGGCTGATTTTGGTCTCGCTCACCGTCTGCACGTTCAAGCGCGTGATTCCCGCGCGGCTTCCACCCTTGCGCGCGGTGAAGATCGACGCGATTCCGCTGCACGCAGCGGTCGCCGTGCGCGGCGATGAAGCGACGGTACGCGCGCGCGTAGAAGCGTTCTTCCGCAAGCGCGGCTGGCAGGTGCGCAACCGCGAGTTCGGGGGCGTGGAATGGACGTTCGCCGATAAGTTCAACTGGGCGCGCCGCGGAGTGCTGGTGGCGCATCTCGGTTTCGTGATCATCGCTGCGGGCACCACGATTTATTGGGCGCGCGGCTTTTCCGGCGAAACGACGATCCTCACCAATAAATCCGTCGAAATTCCGCAAACGCACGCGGTCATTCATCTCAACAGCTTCGCTTACACCATCAAACCGATCGAGACGAAGAGCGGCATGGTGTATCAGCCGATCGACTACGTTTCGCATGTGACCGTTGTCGGCAAGAGCGGCATTCCGAAGAACGAGATCATTCGCGTAAACCATCCCATCAACATCGACGGGACGCTCTACTACCAATCGGCCTACGGCTTCGGCATGCAATTTGACGTCACGCACGACGGCAAGAATGTGCCTGCAATCTCGTCAAAGACGCTGATGGAGGGCGATTCGTTTACGCTGCCGGGCACGCAGCGCCAGATTTCGTTCCAGCAGTTCGTGCCCACGATCGATCGCCAGACGGGTCAACCCGCGCCGGACCCGCGCGCCAACGACCCCGCCGTGGTGCTGCAGGCCGCCAACGGCGGCGTTGCGCTGGGCAGCGCGCTGATACCGCTGCACAAAACGGTCGATTTAGGCGACGGCTGGAGCGTCACGCCGGCGCACTACGTGCTCTACACGGGCCTGCAATACCGCTACGATCCGGGCTCGATGCTCGTCGGCATCGGCGCGTTCGTGCTGCTCGCGGGCTTTATCATCTCGCTCTATTTTCTGCCGGCGCGCCTGTACGTGCGCGTCGATCCCGGCGAGCCCGGCATGACAACCGTAGGCATCGCCGCCACCACCGTGAAAGGGTACGATATGTACCGCACCCAGTTCGCCGATTTACTGAAGCAGCTGGAAAGCTCGACCGCTTGAGGACCGTGCTATGAACCACCCACCCGCAGACGAATCTCTGATGCTCTTCTCGATCGTGGTGTACGCGATCGGAGCCATCGCACTCATAGCCTACTTCTTCACGCGCGACAAATGGCTGCGCAACGTCGGCGCAACGCTTGCGATAGCGGGTTGCGCGGCACAGTTCATCCAGTTGATCGTGCGCTTCGCGTTCACGGGCATCTGGCCGCTGCTCAACTTGTACGGCTCGCTCTCGCTCTTCGCAGCGATGGCGGTGCTGATCTTCATCATCTTCGCGTTCCGCTACAAGTTGTGGTTCGTCGGCGGTTTCGTCATCGCGATCGCCGCGGTCGCGTTGGCCTACGGCGTGACCTGGAACGAAGGCACCATGCCCGCGGTGCCGTCGCTGCAGTCGTATTGGGCGAAGGTGCACGTGCCGATCGTCGTCACCTCGTATGCCGCGTTTCTGCTCTCGTTCGTGCTTTCGGCGATCTATCTCCTCAAATTTTACGTGCAACGCGCCGTCCTCAAGGGCGCCGACGTTGCCGTCGGGGCCGAAGGCACGCTGAGCGCCACGCAGCTTCCCAACACGCCGCTTGCCGCATGGCTCAATACGTTGCCGGAACTGCCGCAGCTCGACGTGCTTACCTACCGAGCCGTTGCGATCGGCTTGCCGCTGCTTACCTTAGGCATCATCACCGGCGCAATGTGGGCGCACGATGCCTGGGGCGCCTACTGGCAGTGGGATCCCAAAGAGACTGCGGCTCTGGCCTCGTGGATCGTCTATGCGATCTTCATGCATCTGCACACGCGCAACGCGTGGCGCGGCATGCGTTGCGCGTGGATCAGCCTCATCGGTTTCGCCACGATCGTGTTCTGCTATCTCGGCGTGAACATCTGGATAAGCGGCCTCCACTCGTACGCGCGGTAAGGGTTTGAGCCTTCGGCCCAAACCCTGGTACGAGGTTTGTAGCGGCAGCAACAACAAGGGGCGCCGTAGAATCGGGACTAAGGGAAAGACCGAGACTTCGGTCTGTCCTGTCGTGCCCTTCCGGAGAATAACGACTTGTCGAACGAACATCGTGGAGCGAGCGCCTACGACGACCCTGGTACGCCCGAGGAAATAACCCGCCGTACGTTCATGGCCAACGCCACCCTCACGCTGGGTGGCATCATCGGCCTAGGCCTAGCCATCCCCATCGTGGGGTCGCTACTGCCCAAAACCGGCACCGGCTCCGGCTCGTGGGCGAGCCTGGACGAAAAGGGCTGGCAGGAGCTGCAATCCGCCACCGACTCGCCCGTAAAGATCGATTTCACGCTTACCGGCAAAGACGCATATCTGCCCGAGCAGCAGTCGCCGGAATCGGTGTGGGGCATCAAGACGAGCCTCGATAAATTTAAAAAGCTGCGCCCCGACATCTACGAGAACCCGAAGGGCGCGGTACCATACCCAGCGGTCACCATGGGCTTTGCGCTGCTCAGCCCTATCTGTCCGCACTTAGGCTGCCGCTTCGACTGGAACGACGGTGCGCACAAGTTTCTATGCCCCTGCCACGGTTCGCAGTTCTCCAACGAAGGCGAGCATCTCGCCGGTCCGGCCGCACGCGGACTCGATCCGCTGCCGTTGCGCGAGCAAAGCGGCAAAGCCGAAGTCACTTGGATTCGCTACGCTCCGACGATCCCCGACCGGATCGTCGTGTCGTACATGAGCTAGCCGCCGGAAAAGAATAGGGAATAACCGCAGATGCTGAATTGGATCGACCAGCGCACCGGCTTTGTCACGATGACGAAGGACTTCCTCACGGAAGACATCTCGGGCGGCGCCAGTTACTGGTACGTTTTCGGAAGTGCCACGTTGTTTGCGATGATCGTGCAGATCGTCACCGGCATTTTCCTGACGTTCTTCTACGCTCCATCGGCCGCGACCGCGTACGAATCCACGCAGGCGATATACAACAACCCGTTCCAGCACTTCGTGCTCTCGATGCACTATTGGGGCGCGTCGCTGATGATCGCGCTCGTCTTCCTGCACTTACTGCAGGTCGTCATCTGGGGCGCGTACAAATCGCCGCGCGAAATTCAGTGGATCGTCGGCGTGCTGCTGCTGCTCGTTACGATGGTGCTCGGGCTCACTGGCTATCTGTTGCCGTGGGACATGAATGCGTACTTCGCATCGCAGGTCGCCATCAATCTCACGCTTACGATGCCGATCGTCGGCACGTTCATTCAGCAGTTCACCCAAGACGGAACGACGCTGGGAACGCTCACGATCAATCGTTTCTTCGGCCTGCACGTGTGGCTGATGCCGGCGATTCTCGTCGCGCTGACCGGAGCGCATTTGGCCATCTTCCGCCACAACGGCGCGGCTGGCCCGCCGGTTGAAGATCCGCGTCCGCTCAAGAAGGGCCGCTTCTGGCCCGACCAGATGTTCATGGACACGGTGATCTCGTTGGTCGTGTTCCTCATCATCGTGTTTCTCTCGTTCGTGCAGCCGCCGTTCCTCGACTTGAAAGCGGATCCGACCGTCAGCACGTTCATCCCGTATCCGGCATGGTATTTCCTCGATCTCTTCGGATTGCTGAACCTCGTGCCGGGCGACTTCGAAATCGTCGGCGCGCTCATCATCCCCGGCATCGCAACGTTGATACTCTTCTTGCTGCCGTGGATCGACCGTAGCACCACGCGCACGCCGGGCTCACGTGCGGGCATTCTGCTGACCACGGTGGTTTCGCTAGCCATCATTCTGGGACTGACGTTCTGGAGTCAAGCGTCGATCGTCGCGAAGCAGGCGGCAGCGCCGCCGCCTCCGCCGCCCGTCGCAGCCGCCGCAACGACCACCACTGCATCCACCGGAAGCGCGCCGGCTGCCACCGCCGCACCTGCTGCTGGCGGCGCCGCGAAAGCCGATGGCGCATCGGTGTTCTCGCAGAACTGCTCGTCATGTCACGGTGCGCAAGGTCAAGGCACGCCGGGGGCGTTCCCGCCGCTCGCCAACAATCCCACGGTCACTGGTGATCCCGCGAAGGTCATCGACATCGTGACGAACGGTCTGCACGGCTCGATTCAGGTTGCCGGGCAAACCTACAACGGCATGATGCCGGCGTGGAAAGGCAACCTCACCAACGATCAGATCGCGGCCGTGATCACCTACATCCGCGGATCGCTCGGCAGCAACAAGGCCTCCGCAGTAACTCCCGCCCAAGTAGCCGCCGGCAAATAATAACCAGCGGTTCGAAATGTTCTACGAACATCGCGGGCCGTCATACAAGAAGAGCGCGGCTTTGCCGGAGGCGGCGACGATCGTGCGCCGGCGTCCATACGTGGGATCGAACGCAGGTCGTTGTAGCGGGGCGATCACGAAAACGCGATTCGCTTTGCAGATGACCGTTTGTGCGGCGATACCGCCCTGCTTGTGATTCTTAACGTCGGGCGCGTCGAGCACGTAAACGTGCGGTTGCGTATAGAACAAGAGGCCGTTGCTGCCGGAAACGCTTTGAATCGCGACCAGGTCGCCGGGTCGACGATCTTGCTGGATCACGCGCGCGAGCGGCGGCACGGGTTTGAACGCCTCTACGTACGGCATCGCGAAGATTGCGATCGTGGCCATCACCACGATCGTCGCAACGCCCAAACCGTACGGCGCGTATCCCGTCCAGGGCCGCTTGAGCAGCAGTACCAACGTGATCAGGGCGCCTAAAAAAATCGCCGAGCCCATCACGATTAGCTCCGGCATCAGTTGCGCTTCGGCTACGCCCAAGCGATTATCGCGCGCGAAGATAGAAATAGCAACCGCGAGCAGTCCGATGAAGAGCGGTATCGTAGCGATGGAAACGATGGCGGCCAAACGACGCGCGCCTTGCGCCACCGCATCGAGATAGAGCCCTACAAGCAGCGCGAGTGCGGGAAACTCGAGCGCGACGTAGTTTGGCAATTTCGTGCGCGCAAAACTAAAGAACACCAGCGGCAGCACGATCCATACGAACGCCAAGCGCAGCAGGCGCGCGGCTTCGGGCGTGACGTCGCCCAAGCGCAAGCGACGCACGGCCCACGCGATCGCAACCGGCAAAAACGCGATCCAGGGGAAAAACCCCAACACGATAACCGGCAGATAGTACCATAAAGGTCCCGACTGATTTTCGATGACGCCGGTGTAGCGGCCGAACGTGTAATGCCCCAATAGCCAGCCCAGCGATGAGAGACCGCTGCGCGCCACCAGAGCCGCAAACCACGGCAGCACGATCGCGATAAACGCGATGATGCCGACGATCCACGCACGCAGCGACGGCCAGCGCACCGCTTCTGCGCGGCCGTTCCACCAGCCATATGGCACGATGACTAGCAGGGCGATCACCGGCGCCACCGGCCCCTTCACCAAAAAGCCTAGCGCCGCGGCAATGGCACCGAAGACAACGTAGCGGTCGCGCCCGGTTTGCAGCGCACGAAACCACCAGAAAATGGCAAACGCCACCGCGAGATCCAGTAGCGCGTCCATGATGGCGAGGCGTCCGACGATGGCCTGCATGAAACACGACGACAACGCCAGGCTCGCAAAGATGCCCGCGCGCGTTCCTACTTGGCGAGCGACGGCGTACCCGGTCACGGCACCCATGGCGATCGTGGCCAGCGCCGCCGGCAGCCGCAGCGCGAAGGTGCCGACGCCGAAGATGTGCGCGCAAATCGCCGCCACCCAGAAGTAGAGCGGCGGCTGCACGAACCACGGCATGCCGTTAAGGTGCATGATCACCCAGTCGTGGCTCAAGAGAATTTCGCGCGCCACCTCGCCGTAGGCAGTTTCGCTGTTATCCCACAGCGTGCCGACACCCAAGCCGGGAAGCGTGATCAGTGCGGCAACGACTGCGCCGACAAAAGCGGCACGAGCAGGTCTCTCCATGCCCGGAAAGTCTTTTGATGCGCGCCGGGGAAGTCATGCGAAGTCACCATTATGCCTTCGCTCCTGCTCTCGTTGCGCGTCGCCGGACGCCGTGCCGTCATCGTCGGCGGCGGCGCCGTTGCCATACGCAAGTGCGCGAGCCTGCTGCAGGCCGGAGCCGAGGTGACGGTAGTCGCCGCAACGCCGGCCGAGGAGCTGCGCGCGCTTGCAGCCGAGGGCCGCATCACGCTCGCAGAACGCGCCTATGCTTCGGGTGACTTACACGACGCGCTACTAGCCGTAGCGGCCACCGACGACGAGGCCGTCAACGCTCGCGTCGTTGCCGACGCCAATACCGAGCGCGTTATCGTGGTGGATACGAGCGACCGCGAACGCGGCGACGCTGCAATGCCGTCGGTGTCGCGCGTCGGCGACGTTGCCATTGCCGTGGATACCGGCGGCAGCTCGCCCGCGTTTGCTAAACGCATCGCGCGTGAAGCCGGCGAACGCTTCGGCGAATCGTACGCGCGCGCCGCGCGCGTACTCGCGCACGCGCGTACCTATCTGCGCGCGTTGTGCGCGCCCGCCGAACGCCGCGCGGTGATGCGCGAACTCTCCGAACTGCCGATCGAGCGCCTCGCAACCATCACGGCCATCGATATCGAACACGACGCCGAAACGATCGTCGAGCGTTTGCGCGGCGCGGGCGGCATGGCGCCCGCTACGCGATCGGTCACCTGCGCGTCGCGTGCGAGCGCACTCGCGATGACGCAGACGCGGTTCGTCGCGGCGCGCCTCGCGCAGCGCGGCATCGCGACGACGATCCTTAACGTCACTACCACCGGCGACCGCGTCACGGACCGCGCCATCGGAAAGATCGGCAGCGAGAACGTGTTCGTTACCGAACTCGAACACGCGCTGCGTGACGGCCGCGCCGACTACGCAGTGCATTCGTGCAAAGATCTTCCAAGCGTGCTCACCGAAGGCATGGAACTCGCCGCCATCTCGGCGCGCGAGGATCCGCGCGACGCATTCTGCAGCGAACGCTACGCAACGTTTTCCGAGCTTCCGCCCGGCGCGCGCGTGGGCACGTCCAGCCCTCGCCGCCGCGCGCAGCTGCACGAGTTGCGCGGCGATCTGCGTTATGAAGAGATGCGCGGCAACGTGGACACGCGCTTGCGCAAACTACGCGAAGGGCAATACGACGCAATCGTCCTCGCGATGGCGGGTCTCAACCGCTTGAAAGCGCGCGCCGCGTACACGGTGCCGTTCGATGTCGAAACGCTGGTGCCGGCGGCCGCACAGGGAGCGCTGGCCATCGAGACGCGCGCCGGCGCCGCGGTCGCGCCCGAACTGCGCGCCGCGCTCAACGACGACGACACCGAGCGCTGCGTGGCAGCCGAACGCGCCGTGCTGCGCGAGCTGCATGCCGGATGTACGGCACCGATTGGAGCCTATGCGCGCACCGAAGACGGTCGGATGCACGTGCACGTCGCCTTTTCCGCCGGCGAGGGCGCAGACGCTCGCATCGAACGCGTTCGGGCATCGGGCGCGGCGGCAACCGTGGAACAGGCCGAAGCGCTGGGCACGCGCGCCGCGCGCGACTTGCTAGTGGGGCTGGCGAACGCAGGCCTCGAAGGCTCGGTGCCGTGATCTATCGCCCTCGGCGTCTGCGCCGTACCGCAGGCCTTCGCGCGTTGGTGCGCGAGCATCACGTGCGCGTCGAACGCCTCGTCCAGCCCATTTTCGTTGCGGAACGCAACGAAGACGCGGGGCCGATCTCGCCGATGCCCGGCATCGAGCGCTTCACGCTCGACGGCGCCGTCAACGAATGTCGCGCGCTGCACGCGCTGGGCGTGCGCAGCGTGTTGCTCTTTGGCATTCCCGCACACAAAGACGCGGTAGCGAGTTCCAACTACGATCCCAAGGGCATCGTACAGCGCGCGATTCGCGCGATTCATGCGGTGCTGCCCGACATGACGGTCGTCGCGGATCTGTGTAACTGCGAATATACCGATCACGGCCATTGCGGCGTTCTCAACGAGCGCGGTGAAGTGCTCAACGACAAAACCGTCGATCTGCTGGTGAAAGCCGCCATCACGTATGCCGAAGCGGGCGTCGACTGCATCGCGCCGTCCGATATGATGGACGGACGCGTGGGCGCGATTCGCTCCGCGCTCGACGCGCGCGGTTTCGACGATGTCGTCATCATGGCGTACAGCGCGAAATATGCGTCCGCATTTTACGGACCGTTTCGCGAAGCCGCCGGTTCCGCACCGCAGCGGGGCGATCGCCGCGGCTACCAAATGGATCCACCCAACGCGCGCGAGGCGCTGCGCGAGATCGCGCTCGACATCGAGGAAGGCGCCGACATCGTGATGGTCAAGCCGGCCCTGCCGTATCTCGACATCGTGCGCGCGGCGCGCGATGCATTCGACGTGCCGATCGCCGCCTACAACGTTAGCGGCGAATACGCGATGCTGATGGCTGCCGTGCAGAATGGCTGGCTGGAACGCGATCGCGCCATCGACGAAATGCTGGCGTGCTTCGTGCGCGCCGGAGCCGACATCATCATCACCTACTTCGCAAAGGAATATGCGGCGCGACCGCACTCTCACGCATGAGCTACGAACGTTCGATTTCTGCTTTTGCGCGCGCGCGCAACGTCATCGCCGGCGGCGTCAATTCGCCCGTCCGCGCGTTCAAAGCCGTCGGCGGCTCACCCGTCTTCATGAAAAGCGGCAAAGGCGCGGTGCTGTGCGACCTCGACGACCGCGAATACATCGATTACGTGCTGTCGTGGGGACCATTGCTCTTAGGACACGCGTACCCCGCCGTCGTGAAGGCCGTTACGCTCGCCGCCGCGCGCGGGAGTTCGTTCGGCGCGCCGACCGAAGCCGAGAGCGAGTTGGCCGAACTCATCTGCGCGATGGTGCCGTCGATCGAGCGCGTGCGCTTTACGTCGAGCGGAACGGAAGCCACCATGAGCACCGTGCGTTTGGCGCGCGGCTTTACCAAACGCGACGCGATCGTGAAGTTCGCAGGTTGCTATCACGGACACGGTGATTCGTTTCTCATCGCTGCCGGTTCCGGTGCGCTCACCAACGGCGTCCCCAACTCGCCCGGCATTACGGAAGGCACCGCGCGCGACACGATCGTGCTGCCGTACAACGACGCGGCGGCGGTTGAAGTCGCCTTCGCGAAGAACCCGGACCGCATCGCCGCCGTCATCGTAGAGCCGTATCCCGGCAACATGGGTTTCGTGCTGCCGCATCCCGGCTATCTTCAGGCGCTGCGCGACGCGTGCACGCGCTACGGCGCGCTGCTCATCTTCGACGAAGTGATGACCGGCTTTCGCGTGGGCCGCGGCGGCGTGCAAGCGCGCGAAAACGTGCTGCCGGATCTCACGACGCTGGGCAAAGTCATCGGCGGCGGGCTTCCGGTGGGAGCCTTCGGCGGGCGCAAGGACATCATGGAAGGGCTCTCGCCCGACGGCCCGGTCTATCAGGCCGGAACGCTCTCCGGCAATCCCCTAGCCATGGCAGCCGGCATCGCCACCCTCAAGGCCGTGCGCGACGACGCCACGCTCTTCGACCGGCTCGACATCCTCACGAAGCTGCTCTGCGACGGCCTGCACGAGATTTTCACCAAGCACGGCGTGCCGCATTATAGCAATCAGGCAGGTTCGATGTTCTGCACCTTCCTCACGGCCGACCCCGTGACGGATCTCGCGAGCGCCATGACCGCCGATACGGCTCTCTACGCCAAATTTTTTCACGGCATGCTGGATCATGGGTTCTACCTGGCGCCCTCGCAGTTCGAAACGGCCTTCGTGTCGACCGCCCACACCACCACGGATGTGGAGCACACCCTTGCCGCCGCCGACGCCGCCATCGGGCAGGCGCTCGGTTAGGCCGCCATGCGAGTTCGTGCGATAAATACGGTGGCTTTTGCCCGGTCGGCGCGGAATAATCGGTAGCAGTGCCGATCGTCTGTCTTGGCCTCTCCCATCGCACGGCGCCAGTTGACGTGCGCGAACGCCATACCTTCTCCGCAACTACGATGGGAGAAGCGCTGGTGGCGTTGCGCGATTACCCTTGCGTGCGCGAGGCCGCAATGCTCTCCACCTGCGGCCGCCTGGAGATCTACGCCGACGTCGACGAATACGAAACCGGGGTCGCGCAACTCAAATCGTTTCTGAATAACTTCCGACACAGCAACGTGACGTACGATTTGGAATCGTATCTGTACACGCTGCTCGGTAACGAAGCCGTGGAGCATCTGCTGCGCGTTTCGACCGGGCTCGACTCCATGCTGATCGGCGAAGCCGAGATCTTAGGCCAGGTTAAAGACGCGTACGCACAGGCGCAGCACGCGAAGGCCATCGGTAAGACGCTGCATCGCCTCTTTCACGAAGCGCTCAACGCCGGCAAGCACGCGCGTTCGCAGACGCGCATCGGCGAAGAGTCCACCTCGATCGCCACCACTGCCATTCAGATGGCGAAGGCGCGTTTGGGAACGCTCGACGGCGTGTCGATTTTGGTCGTCGGCGCGGGCAAGATGGGTCGTACCGCCGTGCGCCGCCTGCGCGACGAGGGCGCAGCCGATTTGATCGTCACCAACCGTTCGATCGAGAACGCGCAAGAATTGATCGACGAAGTCGGCTTCGGCCACGCCGCACAAATGCCCGAACTTATCGAGTCGCTCGCCACCGCCGACATCGCGATCGCCTCCACGGGCGCGTCGCATTTCGTGCTGACGCCCGAAAACGTCTCGGCCGCCATGAAACAGCGTCCGGAGCGTCCGCTCTTCGTCATCGATATTGCCGTCCCGCGCGACGCCGATCCGGCGATTGCGCTCATTCCCAACGTCGCGCTGGTGGACATCGATCACCTCAACATCGCGATCGACGAAAAACTCGAAGTTCGTCGCGAAGCGATCCCGCACGTCGAAGAGATCGTCGACGAATATGCGATGCGTTTTTGGCAGTGGTATCGCGCGCGTTCCGCCGTCCCCGTCATCGCCGCGCTCACGCAAAAGGCCGAAGCCGTGCGAGCCGCCGAGCTAGAGCGTTTGCTGGCGCGCTGCCCCGAGCTGAGCGAACGCGAAAAGATGCTCGTGGCCGGCATGTCGATGACGATCGTGTCCAAACTGCTGCATTCGGCCGTCAACAAACTGCGCGAAAAGGCGCTGGCCGAGAACGCCGAAGCCCTGCCCGACGCGCAGCTGCTCGAAGAACTCTTCGAGCTCCATCCCACCGTTGAGCGCTGACACCCGCGGCCGCGTTTTCTTAGTCGGCGCGGGGCCGGGCGACCCTGGTCTGCTCACGCAGCGCGGCGCGCATGCGCTGCGCACCGCCGACGTGCTGCTCTACGACGCGCTCGCGTCCGATGCAATCGTTGCGCTGGCGCCGCCTTCGTGCGAGATACGTTTCGTCGGCAAGCGCGGCGGCGAACCCGGCGCCGAACAACGCGAGATCGAAGCCTTGATGGTGCGCGAAGCGCGCGCCGGCAAGCGCGTCGTGCGTTTGAAAGGCGGCGACCCATTCGTGTTCGGACGCGGCGGCGAAGAGGCGCAAACGTTGCGTGCCGCCGGCATAGCGTTCGAAGTGATTCCAGGTATTTCGTCGGTCGTCGCCGCCAACGCATATGCGGGCATCCCCGTCACGCACCGTTCGCATAGCATCGGCTTTACGGCGGCGACCGGTCACGAAGATCCCACCAAGCCCGAATCGACCATCGACTTTGGAAAACTCGCCGACCCAAACCGTACCTTAATTTTTTTGATGGCCGTGCGCAATCTCGAACGTATCTGCACGCAGTTGCAGGCGCACGGCATGGCGTCCGATACGCCGGTGGCGGTGATTCAAAACGGCACCTTGCCGTCGCAGCGCACGCTGATCGGCACGCTCGCGACGATCGCGGCCGAAGCCGCGCGCGCGGGGATCGCGTCGCCTGCGATCGTGACGGTTGGTGGCGTGGTAACGCTGCGCGACGAAGTACGCTGGTTCGACACGCTGCCGCTCTTCGGCAAACGCATCCTGATCACGCGGCCCGCCACGCAGGCGACCGAGTTTGCAAGCGAAATTTCCGCGCGCGGCGGCGAAGCGATCCTCGCGCCGACGATCTCCATCGAGGCGCCTGACGACGCTCGCGCGTTGCACGATGCGCCGACGCGCCTCGACACGTTCGCGTGGACGGTCTTCACGTCGCGCAACGCCGTCGAAGCGATCTTTGCGCAACTCGACGCCGTCAAACGCGATGCGCGCGCGTTTGGCCGTGCGCGCGTGGCCGCGATCGGCCCGCAAACCGCGCGGGCGCTTGAAGAGCGCGGCATACGCCCGGACCTCGTGCCCGAAACGTACGTCGGCGAAGAACTCGCGAACGCTTTGCTGCAGGCGACCGCGGCAGGCGACGCCGTGGCCCAGTTTCGCGCGCAGGAAGCGCGCGACGTTATCTCCGAAGCGCTGCGCGCCGCCGGCCGCACCGTGGAGATCGTGCCGGTGTATCGCACCGCGTTACTGTGCGATGCCTCCTTCGCCGCGGCTGCCGCGCGCGCAACCGTGCTGACGTTCACATCTGCATCCACCGTGCGCGGCTACGTGGCCAACTACGCCGACCCGCGCGCCGCCGTCGAAGCCGCACGAGGAAAGACGATTGCGTGCATCGGGCCGATCGCGGCGAAAGCCGCGCGCGATGCCGGGCTGCATGTGGACGTGAGTGCCTCCGAACACACGGCCGGAGGACTGCTGGCCGCGCTCGAGGAGTTCTTTACATCGGCGTCCTGACGCGAGGCGGCACGATCGCTGCAGCCGTCGTCGGCATCGTCACGATTGCATTCGGCGGATGGTCGGCCGCGCTGGTCGTCTTCGCATTTTTCGTCCCGGCGGTGCTGCTCTCGCGCGCCGGACGCGCGCGCAAACGCGCGCTGACCGATATCGGCAAACACGGAGCGCGCGATGCGTGGCAAGTGCTGGCCAACGGCGGCATCGCGACAGCGTGCATCGCGCTCTGGCCGCATGGCGACGCCTATGCGTGTGCGTTCGCCGGCGCGTACGCCGCCGCATCGGCGGATACGTGGGCCACCGAGATCGGCACACTCGCGCGCCAGCTCCCGCGATCGATCCTCACCTTCCGTCCACTTGCGACCGGGCTCTCCGGTGGCGTTACGCTTGCGGGCACGCTCGCCGAGGTCGGCGGCGCATGCGTCGTTGCGCTGGTAGCAGCGCTGGTCGACATCGGTTCGTTTTTGCCAATCGCGCTCGGCGGCATCGCCGGCGCGCTGGTGGATTCGCTGCTCGGCGCGAGCGCGCAGGCTCTGCGCTGGTGTCCGACGTGCGAGCGTGCCTGCGAAATCGATCCGCACACCTGCGGTACGCCGACGGTGCTGCGCCGCGGCTTTCGCTGGCTGGGCAACGATGCGGTGAACCTTTGCGCCACGATTACCGGCGCGCTGGTCGCAGGACTGCTCGCTACGTCCATACCAACTCCGTAAACGTGGATAGCAAGAGACTGTCAGAGCGCCTCGTCCAGCCAGGCCATGTACGCAAGTTCGTTAGAAGTGAGGACGCCTTCGACATGGTCGCCAGATTGCTTGAAGACGGGGACATCAAAGTCACAAAAAAGCCACGAACGCTCGCGCGCTTTTACATAGCCGCGGACCACTATTTCCTCTGGAAGAATAATAACTCTCTTGCGGGACAAGAAGAGCTACGAGTTCTTATCGAAAACAGTCATTAAATACCTTACGCGCACCTAAGAGATCGGCCAGGCACAGATGCAGATCGAGGATCGTACTACCGACGAGCAGCAGCCGCGGAAATATTCTCCTAAGAACCAGGAGCATCTACTTCGCCTCGCGCGGCGCACTGTTGCCGAGGGCCATAGTGCACTCCCAACGTTGCCCTCAGGTCCTTATGATATAGTCTATGCTGATCCGCCGTGGTTCTATTATGGAAGTCAAATTAAAGACGCAGCAGCAGCAAAGCACTATCCGCTAATGTCTCAAGATGACTTAGCCAATTTGCCTGTGCGATCCATGATGGCGAAAAAATCCGCTCTGTTTATGTGGGCAACTGGGCCGCGCTTAAATTTCGCTATCGAGCTCATTCGCGAATGGAAGCTTCACTATCGCGGGATCGCATATGTTTGGGTTAAGGTAAACAGCCACAACCAGATTATTCGCGGCCAAGGCGTACCACCTACATTTACTAAGCCCACAACTGAGTTTGTGTTGGCGGCCACCACCACACCCACTGGCCGGCCTTTTCCACTTCTAGACCTAGCACAAGGTCAAGTCGTTTTACATCGTCGCTCCGAGCACAGCCGCAAACCTGCCGTCTTTCGCGAGAACATTGAAGCCCTTTGCGGGACTCGCCCTCGAATCGAACTTTTCGCGCGTGAGGCGGCCGACGGCTGGGACCGTTGGGGAGCCGAGATAGATAAATTCGAGGAAAGTTCGCAAGCTAGCCTCCTTTAGAATCTCATGCTCAGCTGCCGGCCGCTACGGCAAGTAGAACGGGTTGGTCGGCGACGGCGCGGGAGACGGAGAGCTCGTAACCTCCTCCACGCGCGAGACGTCAATGACGAGATGAAACGATCTTCCCGTTTGGCGCTTGACGAACTGTTCCACCAGGCCTATTTGCGTGGGAGTAACGGCCTGGGCCGAGCGCACCACGACGTCGATTTCCGGTGGAGTGGAGAGCCAGTTCACGTTCAGGCTGATCACCGACAGACGCGAAAACGTCACGGTGCGTCCCAACGACGTGCGAACCGCACGTTCGACACGAGTCTGGTCGATCAAATGCAAAAGGTTGGCCGCAAGCGGAATCGTCAACAGCAACACGATACCGACGATACCTAAGAGGCGAATGCGCGCTTGATGAAAATCGGCGTAGCCGCTGATCAAATACACCGCCATGCACGCCAGCGTAATGCCCAGCACGTTCGTGGCGAAGAGCAAGGATGAGCCGGCGCCGAATTGAAAGGCGCCACGCGAGAGCTCGAGACCCAGGACGCAGAGCGGCGGCATCAGCGCTACGGCGATGGCCGTGCCCGCTACCGACGCCGAAAGGTCGCGCCGAATCTTGGCAAAACCGCCGATCGCGCCAGCGAAAATCGCGATGCCCAGATCGAGCAGCGTCGGATGCGTACGCGCCGCAACTTCGCTGCCGAACGTGACGAAGCCGAACACCAAGCCGATTAGGTACGAGATCAGCAATGCGGAGAGCGCGCCGACGACGAGCGTTATGCCAGCGCGCCTGACGAGGAAAAAGTCGCCGTTGAGAATGCCGAACGAAATGCCCTCGATGGGCATGAGCAACGGCGCGATGATCATGGCGCCGATGATCACCGCGACGCTGTTCTCCAAGAGACCGAACGTGGCGATAGCGGCCGACGCGGTCGTGAGCGCCGCAAACGCTATGTCGAGTCGACAATCCTGATAGAGGATCTCGCGCAGGCGTCCCGGCTCCGGGGGGGCCTCGCCGAGGTGATTCACCGGCTGCTTTCGATGTGCGCTGCCATGCGCCGGCCCAATTTACGACTCGTGGGGATGGCGCCCTCCAGCGTCCCGGCAAAGAGCCAGCCTATTTACCGCCGTATTTTTGGTTGAGGTACGCGATGATCTTGTCGTCGTCGTCGGCGATGACGACGTCGCCGTCCACCATGGTGGGGATACCGGTTTGCCCGGAAACGTCGCGGACGACCGTACGCGCGGCGTGGCTCGTGGGCACGTTGACGTTTTTGTAATCCAGCAGCAGATCGGTGAGTTTGCTGCGCACGCGCGCGCAGTATGGGCACCACTCGGCTTGATACAGGACGATGTTCGTGTCGGTCATTTCCTATGTAGAACCGGGGCGTCCGGGCCCGGTTGCACCGCCGAAGCGGGATGCGGGCGTCACAAGCGCGTGGACACGCGCGCTACACCGCGTGCGTCGGAGTAAAGATGAACGATTTCGCGCGAGCCTTCGATCGTCGGCTCATGTGGGCGGCGCTGGCTTCGCTGGCGCTGCACCTGTGGTTCGCCGCGATCTTCCCCTCCGGGACCGCGGCGGAGAATTCGCCCGTGGTGTTTTCGCTCGCGCGCGTCGCGCGCATCGGCATCGTGCGGCGCTTGCCCACGCCGACGCCCCCGCCACGCATCAGGCGATCCGCGCGCATCGTGGCCGCGCGAGCCCCACGCGCACGTCTCACGTACACGCCGCGAGGCCCGCGCTCGGCCGTACGCGTTGCGCCTGCGTTGCCCGCCATCGCACCAAAGGTCGCCGCTGCCCCGCCTACCGCCATTCCCACGATCGTCCCGCCGACCCCCGCACCGTTGCCCGCGCGCGCCCGCGCGGCAGACGGCTATATGCCGTTCGGCGCTCAAGAGAACGACCCGGTGCTCGATCCGCGCGTGTTGCAGGCACTGCAACGCCTGGGCGTCCACACGACGCTGACGATCCTGGTCGGTGAAGACGGCAAAACCGAGAGCGTAGCATTTTCGCCTCCGCTCGACCCGGAGATCGAGAGCGCGATCGAAGGCGCGCTTGCCGACGCAAACTGGGATCCTGCGTACTGCGGCGGCGGCATCCCTTGCGCGAAGAAGACGACGATCGCTCTCTAAGGAGCGTCGCTACAGAATCGATTTACCCAAGGCGCTGCAGATGAGGCCGACCGCTAACACCGCGGTTTGATTGCGCTGATCGAGTATCGGATTGATCTCGACCATCTCTACCGAACCCGTGCGACCCGACTCAGCCAGCATTTCCATTGCAAGGTGCGCTTCGCGATAACTCAACCCGCCGCGCACCGGCGTGCCGGTGCCGGGGGCTTCGCTAGGATCGATGCCGTCGAGATCGAACGAGATGTGAATCGGCGCATCGCCGCCGCCGGCAATGCGAATCGCTTCGGTCATTACCTGCGGCATGCCGCGCTTGTCGACGTCGCTCATGCTAAACGCCGTGACGCCCGATTCGTGCAAGATGCGCTTCTCGTTTGGATCGACATCGCGCAAACCGATCTGCACCGTGCGTTTGGGATCGGCATAGCCACGCTGCAGCGCGAACCACAACGGCATGCCGTGCACGTTGCCCGAGCCCGACGACTCCGGATTGTTGATGTCGCTGTGCGCGTCGATCCACACCAGGCCAGGCGCGCTGCCGCGTGCGCGGGTAAGCCCGGCAAGTGTACCCATCGCGATCGAATGGTCGCCGCCCAGCACCACGGGAAATCCGCCGGCTCGTACCGTCTTCTCCACGATCTCGGCAAGTTCGTCACATACGCGGTCGATGACGGCTAAATATTTCGCCTGATGGTCGTCCTGCGCCGACGACTCGCGAATGGGCACGTGCAGGTTGCCGTGATCGACGATCTGCGCAATGCCGAGCGCGCTCAAGCGTTCGTGCAGCTTTGCGTAGCGCACCGCGTACGGACCCATATCCACGCCGCGTCGGCTGGCGCCCAAGTCCATTGGAACACCGATAACGTCCACGCGCGCGACTGCTTTCGCACTCATCGCTTCGATTCTCCCGTAAAAATATGCGCGGCAAAGACGCGCAGCATGCCGGCAACGGGCACCGCTATCAGCATACCCAAAATTCCCGCGAGATCGCCGCCGATCAGCAGCGCCAGCAGAACGATAAACGGACTGAGCTTAACCTTGCGCCCCAAAATGTTCGGCGCGATCAAATGCCCTTCGCCTTCGAAGATTGCCAAAAACACCACGCCCACGATCAACGCATTCACCCAGCCGTTGTTGACGAGCGCGATGAGAAACGAGGGCACGAACGCGAGCGCCGCGCCGACGTATGGAATCAAATCGCCCACGGCCGCCAGCAGTCCCAACAAGAACGCGTACTTCACGTGCAGGATCAGCAGGCCGATCGTAATGAGAATGCCGACCGTGGTCGCTACCAAGAGCTGTCCGCGGATGAAACTTCCGACCACGTCGTCCAGCTCGCCGACCAGCCGCAGCGCGCCGTCGGCTCGCTCCTCGGGAAAACATTTGCGAAAGCCATTGCGAATGTTGTCGATGTCGAGCAGCAGATATGCCGCAAGCAGCGGAATGATGACGAATGTGGCGATGGCCGCCACCGTGCCGACGATCACGCCCAGCGTGTGGCCGAACGTCTCGAGCCCGTGCAGCTTCACCCACTGCAGCACTTGATCGGGTGCCTGCACCAACTCCGCGCGCATCCACGGCGGCAGATGCATCACCAGCGGGTTCTGCGGATCGTTCACGGTCGCACTCACTTGCGCGGCGGTTTCGGGCGAGTGCGCGATCAGTTGCGTTATGTCGCCGGCGATAGGCGGCACGATGAACCAGCCGGCCAAGACCAGCACGATCGCAATGCAGGCATATACCACCAGAATCGCAACCGCGCGCGGCATCTTTTTGCCCAAGCGCCCGACTGCTGGGTAGATGAGGTAGGCAAAGAAAATCGCGCCGATGAGGATGTAGACGACCGCGCGGATGCGTTCCAAAAATGACGCCACGGCGCCGCCCAAAAAGAGCAGCAGGGCGAGCGCTAGCAGCAACTTGAGTGCGAACGTCAGGCGCCCTTCATCGAGCCAGCGCCAGGGATCGCGCTGCCCGCTCAAAGGACGACGTGGGCGGGCGGCCGGGAGAAAGGACTAGCCTGCAAGCGCGTTTCCATGTCGCGCGCTTACGCGCCCCTCGAGCGAAAGTCCCGCAACGACAAAGGCATAAGCCCCCGTCGTTGCGTAGATTCCCGAAATGAAGCAGAAGGCAATCTTAGCCCTCCTCGCGGCGGCGGCATTTACGCTGACGGCCTGCGGACACCACGAGGGTCCCAAACCCGGCCAACTCACCCTCGGCATGGTCACCGACGTCGGCGGATTGGGCGACAAATCGTTTAACGATTCAGCCTACAGCGGGCTCCAGCGTGCGCAAGCGCAGCTGGGCGCCTACATTCAAGTTTTACAGTCGACATCGGCCGCCGATTATCAGCCGAACCTCAACGCGCTTGTCAATCGCAAGTTCCAAATGATCTACGCGGTCGGCAACTTGATGATGAACGACGTCGCCCAGGTCGCGAAACAGAATCCGAAGAGCCAGTTTACGATCATCGACGCAGTCGTGAACGATCCCAATGTGGTTTCCATAACGTTTGAAGAGGAAGACGGATCGTTCTTGGCCGGAGCGCTCGCAGCGTTGGTTTCTAAGACGCACCGCATCGGCTTCATCGGCGGCGAGAACATCCCGTTGATTCAGAAATTCCAAGCCGGCTACGTTGCGGGAGCCGAGGAAATCGATCCGACCATCAAGGTGGACGTGAAATACGCTTCGTCGTTTGAAGATGTCGCATCGGGTAAAGAAATTGCCAACCTGCTCTACAGCCAAGGCGACGACATCATCTATACCGCCGCTGGCAAAGTGGGCCTGGGCGCCATCGACGCAGCCAAGAACCGCAAGAACTGCTACATTATCGGCGTCGACAACAACCAGGACTATTTGGCGCCCGGCAAGATCCTTACGTCGATGGTCAAGCACGTGGACGTTGCGGTGTATGACGTCGCGAACGCGTTAAAACAGGGCAAACCGCTGCACGGCCATATCGTGCTCGGTCTCAAAGATCAGGGCATCAGCCTGACCGACTTCCAATATACGAAAGACATTATCGGCGTCGAGAACATCGACCGCGTGAACGCACTGCAGCAGGACATCATCAACGGTCGCATCAAGCCGCCGTCGACGCTGGCCGGACTGGCCGCGTTCAAGCCCATCAAGATCTAGCGAGCCACGCTTGGAGCACGCACTCGAACTCCGAGGAATTCGCAAGACGTACCCCGGCGTGGTCGCCGTTGACGGCGTGGATCTGACGCTCGATGCGGGCGAGATCCACGCGCTAGTCGGCGAAAACGGCGCCGGAAAGTCCACGCTTGCGAACATCGCGTTCGGAGAGATACATGCTGACGAAGGAACGATTCGTTCTAGCGGAAGCATCGGTCTGGTTCACCAACATTTCGAACTCGTCGGCCGCTTAACGGTCTGGCAGAATATCGTATTGGGCCGCGAGCCGCATAATGGCGCGCAGCTCGACGAAAAGGCGGCGCGTCAGCGCGTCATCGATCTCGCTGCGAAGAATGGTTTGGAGATCGATCCCGACGCCTGCGTTGAGGATCTGCCGATCGGCATTCAGCAGCGCGTCGAGCTGCTTCGCGAACTCGAACGCGAGCCCACGGTGCTGCTCCTCGACGAGCCGACCGCCGCGCTGGCGCCGGCCGAGATCGACTCGTTCTTCGTAACGGTCGAGGCGTTAGCCAAACGCGGCACGGCCGTGATGATCGTCACGCACAAACTGCACGAAGTGATCTCGCACTCGATGCGCGTCACCGTGATGCGTCACGGCAAGATCGTCTCCGAAGTATTGACTGCCGACACCACCGCCGACGAGATCGCCAAAGCGATGGTCGGCGGCAACTTGCCCGACATCGCCGCGCGCGCCACAACCGAGTTAAAGCCATGCGTGCGCATCGACAGCGTGAGTGCGGGCAGTGGGTCGAGCGCCGTCGACAACGTTTCCTTTGAGGTGCACGCGGGCGAAATCGTCGGCATTGCCGGGGTTGAAGGCAACGGCCAAACCGCGCTGGCCGACGCCATCGCGGGCATGATGCCGTATCGCGGTACCATCACGCGCCCGCCGAAGCTCGGCGTCATCCCGCAAGATCGCCACCGCGAAGCGCTGGTGATGAGTTGGTCCATCATCGACAATAGCGTCTTCGGACGCCAGCACGATCCGGGCATCGCGCGCGGTCCGCTGCTCGACCATCGTCGCGCGCGCGCCGATGCCGAACTGATCCAAGAGCGCTTCGATCTGCGCGCTGCCAATCTCGCCGTCGCGGTGAAGACGCTCTCGGGCGGCAACCAGCAGAAGGTCGTGGTCGGACGCGCGCTCATCGACGATCCGCAACTGGTGATTGCGTATAATCCTACGCGCGGCATCGACGTCGGTGCCGCCGCACTCGTGCAGTCCCGTCTCGTCGAGGCGCGCAACGCAGGAGCAGCCATTCTCTTGATTTCATTCGAATTGGACGAGATTCTCTCGCTCTCCGATCGTATTCTCGTGATGTTCCGCGGCGCGGTCGTCGGGAATTTCGATCGCGATAATATCGACCGCGCGCGCATCGGCGCGCTGATGGCAGGTTCGGCCGCATGAAGCGCCTGTTGATGGCCGCATCCGGTCCGGTCGGCGCGATCGTCATCGCGTTGGCGCTCGCCGCCGTCGCCATGGCCGTCGCAGGCGTCAGCCCGCTGCAAGGTTTTGCCGCGCTCTTTGGCGGCTCGCTCGGCAGCGTCAATGAGATCGCGGAAACGCTCACGCAAACCACGTACTTGCTGCTGCCGTCACTGGGCATCTGTCTCGCGTTTCGCGCGGGACTCTTCAATATCGGCGCCGAGGGGCAGATCGCCATCGGCGGTTTGCTGGCCGGTGCCATCGGGGCGCATCTCAACGCACCGCCAATCATCACGATTCCGATTCTACTGTTCGCAGGTTGCGTCGGCGGTTTCGCCTGGGGCGGCCTCGCCGGTTGGATGAAAGCGCGCTTCGGCTCGAACGAAGTCATCTCGACGCTAATGCTTAACTTCGTCGCCACGCTGCTGGCGACGTACTTGGTGAGCGGCGTGTTCAAGAGCTCGCTGGCCGTCGGCGCTGAAACCGGGCCGTTGCAGCCCAACGGCTGGCTGCCCGCGCTGATTCCGCACACGCGTTTGACGATCGCGCTGCCGATCGCCATCGCCGTGGCACTGCTGCTCTACTTCATCTTCACGCGCACCGTGTTCGGCTACGAGCTGCGCGCCGTCGGCGAAGCGCCCGAGGCGGCGCGTCGCAACGGCGTCAACATCAATCGCCTCACGTGGCTCGCGCTCGCGGTCTCCGGCGCCATCGCCGGCTTGGGCGGCGCCACCATCGTGACCGGCGAGTTGCATCGCTTCAACACCGCGCTCTCACCGGGCTACGGCTTCACCGCCATCGCGGTCGCGCTGGTCGCCGACTTGAATCCGTTGTGGATTTGCGTAGCGGCGTTCGCCTTTGGCGTACTGCAGACGGGCGGTCTTGCGATGCAAGCTTCCGCGCAAGTGCCCAAGGACGCGATTAGCATGATCGAAGGTCTTATCATCCTCATTCTCGCGGCGCGACGTTACGTCTCGACGCGTGCGGAGACCTCGGGCATATGACAGGTCTTATTCTTTCGCTCGCAGCGCTGACGCTCGTCAAAGCAACGCCGATCATTTTAGCGGCGCTCGGCGGCGTGATCTCGGAACGCTCGGGTGTCATCAACATCGGCCTCGAAGGCATGATGGCCGCCGGCGCGTTCACTGCGGCGATCATGAGTTCCGTGACGCACAACGCGTTCGTCGGGCTGCTCTGCGGCGTAATCGCCGGCGCGTTCTTCGGGTGGATTCTCGGCTACGCGGCTGCTAAGTTCAAAGTCGACCAGATCGTCGCGGGAACCGGTATCAACATCCTGTGCGCCGGCGGCGCCGCGTACGGTGTCACCGTCATTTTCGGACAATTCGGCAGTTCGCCGTCGGTTCCGCAACTCGGCGGACCAAACGTTCCCATTTTCGATCTCACGGTCGGCGCGCTGTGCATCGTCGCATTCGCATTCGTCGCGATGATTGCGCTGCACTGGCTCGTTTACAAGACGCCGTGGGGCTTGCGCGTGCGCGCGACCGGCGAGAATCCGCATGCGGTAAAATCTGCCGGCCTCAGCCCGCTCAACCTGCGCGTTCTCGCCGTGACCATCAGCGGCGGTTTGGCCGGCATCGGCGGTGCGTTCTTGTCGATCGGCGAGCTGAATCAGTACTCCAACGACATGACTGCCGGCCGCGGCTTCATTGCACTCGCCGCCGTCATTTTCGGTCGCTGGACGCCGTACGGCGCCGCGGGCGCCGCGCTATTCTTCGGTTTCTTCGAGGCGCTGCAATACGCACTGCAGGGCATCAGTTGGATTCCATCCGAAGCGATGTCGGCGCTGCCGTACATCGCCGCCCTCGTCGCCCTTGCCGGCGTCACCGGGAGAGTTCGGGCACCGGCCGCGGATGGCGTCCCCTACTAGGACTAAAGTTCTGATGTCAGAAACCGACGCAGTACATATGCTGCGTCGGTTTGTTTTAGCGACGTTCTGCGCGCTGCTCGTATGCTCGACGGGCATATCGGCGAACGCTTCGGTGCCCGCACCTTTTGCGAGCCTGACATCACATCTGCGCGCGCTTGCGGCACACGCGCCGGGTCGCGTGGCCTTCGACGTTGTGGATCTCACCGGCAACTATCACGCGTCGTACGACGCGAGCGCCTCCATGCCCGCCGCATCCACTATCAAAATTCCCGTGATGGTCGAAGTCTTTCGGCAGTTGCAGCAGGGCCGCTTCACGCTCGATCGGCACGTGACCCTGCTCGACGCCGATCGCGATTACGGCTGGGGCGAACTGTGCGAGGTGCGCGCCGGTACGCAATACACCGTGCGCACGCTGCTCTCGAAGATGATCGACGACAGCGACAACACCGCGACGAACATGCTGATCCGTTTGGTCGGCCGCCGCAACATCAACGTGACCATGCAGAACCTCGGTCTGCACAGCACGCATCTAACTACCGACATTCGCACCGCTACGTACTACGTACGATACGCGCTGCGCAGCTCGCCGGCCGATATGGCGATCCTACTCTCGCGAATGGCCCGGGAAGACCTGATCGATCGGTGGTCCTCGAGAGAGATGATTGCGATTCTCGAAGGGCAAGAGCATAACTCACTGATCCCCGAGCCCCTACCCGACCACGTGCTCATCGCGCACAAGACGGGCACGCTGCACGATACCCTCGACGACGTCGGCGTGGTGTACGCGTCTGGAGCGCCCTACGTTATAGCGGTGATGACGACGGATCTGCCCGACCTCTCGCAAGGGCGCACGTTCATTCGCGGCGTTTCCAGAATCGCGTACGCGCAGATGTGCCATCTCGCGATGTGGCGCAAAGATGCCGGCATCGAAACGACGCCGCTCGACGGCCTCTCCGCCAACTCGCCCGACATCACCGAATGGCTAGGAAACGGCCGTTAACCAGTCTTTGTACTTCGGGTTCTTGCCGCGGATGGCGCGATCGTATTCTTCGCTTAAGCGCTTGGTGACCGGGCCAATGCCGCCATTGCCCACGACGCGGCGATCGATGGATTGTGCATGCACGATGCCGGCGGCGGTACCGGTGAAGAACACTTCGTCGGCCGAGTACAGTTCGCCGCGATCGATCGCCCGCTCCACGACTTTGAGGCCAAGCTCGTCGGCCGCAAGCTGCATCACCGCGCGGCGCGTGCAGCCTTCTAACACGTTCTGTGCGGGATCGGGCGTGTAGAGCACGTTGCGGCGAACTAAGAAAATGTTCTCGGCCGAACCTTCGGACACGCTCCCATCGTGCGAGAGCAAGATTGCTTCGTCGTAGCCGTTCATCGCCGCCTCGCTCTTGGCGAGCGCGGAGTTGATGTACAGGCCCGTAATTTTCGCGCGCGGCGGCGCCATGGTGTCGTCGGCACGGCGCCACGAGCTCACGCCCGCTTTCAAACCCGCTTCGGCGTCATGATAGCGGCCGAACGGAAGAGCGATGATCGCAAAGGATGACTCTATGCCGTGCAGGCGTACGCCGATGTCCTCGGCCGACTTAAAGATGCACGGCCGCACGTACACATCACCGTCGAACGCGTTACGCTTGCACAGCTCGACGGTGATGCGCGCGAGCTCTTCGGGCGGCGCGGGCAGCTCCATCAGCAAGATCTTGGCCGAGATCTGCAAACGCTCGTAGTGATCGCGCAGCATGAGCAGACGCAGTTCGCGAACGTCGGCGTCCCAGTAGCCGCGGATGCCTTCAAAGCAACCTGTGCCGTATTGCAATCCGTGCGTTAACAGGCCGACTTTAGCGTCGTCGTACTTGCGAAACTCTCCGTTGAGATATACCGTGCGTTGTGAAAGATCCATGGGGCCTGGATTCCGGCTGGTGCGCATCGGTCCTCCGGCGAAGTACACGTCATGAATCCATGGCTGCTTGCCGGAACGACTTTCATCGCGGCGACGGTGGAGATGGTGGAGGCCGCAACGATCGTGATGGCGGTCGGTTTCACGCACGGCTGGCGCAGCGCGCTGTGGGGAACGGCGGCGGCGTTGGCGACGTTGACGGTCGGCATTGCCATCGCCGGACCGCTCATCGAGACGCCGTTGGCCGCGCACTGGGTCGAAATTGTGGCCGGGCCGTTTCTGATCTACCTAGGAGCCACGTGGCTGCGTAAGGCGATCCTACGCTACGCCGGCCGCAAGGCGCAGCACGATGAGGATGCCATCTTTGCCAAGACCGCCGAGCATCTGCGCGCGCAGAACGACCGCGCTGGGTTCGCCACGGCTTTTCAGGGCGTGCTGGTTGAAGGCTTGGAAGTAGCGATCATCGTGGTGACGTTCGTTGCGGGCGCGCCCGCCAAACTTCCGTATTCCATCGGCGGCGCCGCCGCGGCCGTCGTGGTAGTGCTGCTCGCTGCACTCGCCTTGCGCGCGCCACTGGCGCGCGTTCCGGAAAACGTCATGAAGAGCGTCGTGGGCGTGATGTTGTTTTCGCTGGGCATCTTTTGGACCGGCGAAGCGATCGGCGTGCCGTGGTGGGACGGCAACGTAATGCTCGCGATTCTGGTGCTCGGCGTGGCGTTGGCAACGGCGGCAAGCGTCGCGATACTGCGCCGCGCGGGCGCGCGTGCCTAACGCCGTTCGCGCTTTGAATGCACGAACGTCAGCACCTCGTCGAGCGTCCGCGTGTTGAGTACGTCGGCCGCTTCGATGCCCGCGCGTCGCGCCTGCCCAACCGCGAGTTCGACATTTTCTAAATCGCTCGCGCGATGCGCGTCGCTATCGCAGGTGAGCGTCGCGCCGGCCGCTTTCGCGCGGCGCGCCAGCGCCGACGGCAAATCGAGCCGCTTCGCCTGCCCGTCGATCTCGAGTGCCGTACCGGTACGAGCCGCCGCTGCAAACACTGCATCGTAGTCGAACTCGTATCCATCGAACGATCCGATACGTCGACCGGTCGGATGACCGATGATCGAGACGTACGGATTTTCGCACGCGCGAATCAGGCGCGCGGTCATCTGCTCGCGAGATTGATCGTATGCGGAGTGCACCGACGCGATGACGAGATCGAGTTCGGCCAACAGCTCGTCCGGATAATCCAGCGCGCCGTCCGGCAAGATATCCACTTCGCTCGCGCACAGCGTGCGGATGCCATAGCGATCGCCCAGCGCCATGACACGCGCTCGCTGCTCGCGCAGCACGTCGGGCGTCATGCCAAAGTTGCCGCGTCCCTGTGAGTGGTCGCTGATCGCATGATACGCGTAGCCGCGCGCGGCCGCCGCCGCGATCATCGCTTCCAGCTCGTCGTCGCCGTCGCTGTACGTGCTGTGCATGTGGAAGTCGCCACGCACGTCCGCCGATTCCAATAAACGCGGGAGGTCTCCGGCCAGCGCGCGCTCGACTTCGTCAAGCCCCTGTCGCAGTTCCGGGGGGACGAACTGCATGCCGAGCGCTTCGTAAACGCCGGTTTCTTCCGTGCAGGTAATCACGTCGCCGGATTCGAGATTCAAGATGCCGTTTTCGCTTACGCGAAGACCGCGGCGCACGGCATGTTCGCGCAGTTTGATGTTGTGTTCGCGGCTGCCGGTAAAATGCTGCAGCAGGTTGCCGTACACGCGCCCGGGCAGCACGCGCAAATCGATCTGCAGACCGCCCTCCAGCCAGATCGAGCATTTGGTTGGGCCCTCGGCCAAGACCGCAACTGCACGATTCCAGCGCGCGAAGTAGGCGGTGACGCTCTCCGCTACGTCGGACGTGCAGACGAGATCGACGTCACCCACCGTCGCTTCGCAGCGCCGCAGGCTGCCCGCGTACGCAAGTTGCTGCAGCGGCGGCCCCGCAGCCAGATACGCCATCGCGTCACGCGCAACGTCGAGCGCCGTTGCCAGTGGCGTGCGGTTCTTGCGCCCCTTGTACGCCAGAATGCCGCGCTTCCAATTTTCGATCGTCTTGGGTCCCATGCGCGGCACGCCTGCGAGCGTGCCCTGCGCGATTGCGCGCTCCAGGTCGGCCAACGACCCGATACCGTATTCTTCGAAGAGGGTGGCGGCCGTCTTGGTGCCGATACCGTTGATGTCGAGCACCTCGAAGATCGTGCGCGGGTAGCGCTGGTGCAACTCTTCGAGGATGGCGGCGGTGCCGGTCTTCTCGATCTCCTCAATGGTGCTGCCGATGGATTTGCCGATGCCCGGGACCGAGAGCAGCTCGCCGGCAGCGATCAGATCGCCGATGGGCGCGGCGTTCTCGACGCTGGCCGCAGCCCGCTCGAACGCCGTGTATTTGTAGAACTTCTCACCGGCCAGCTCCATGAGGACGCGGATGTCGAGCAGCTTGCGGGCGATTTCTGCGTTGGTCGGCACAGGAGTTACTTCGCGCCGCCCCGATTCTTTCCATCGGTGAGCAGGCCAAGATTGAACCCCGCCATCTTCAACCTCCCGGTTGATAAGATGCGCGCGGGATACTATTCCGACACCTACTTCAACCGCGCACGCACGATCCTCGAGCGCGATGGCCACCACGCGTACTGCCGCATGCAGATTTTCCAACGCAGCAATGCGATACTCTGCGGCATCGACGAGGCGCTCGCTATCTTACAGCTGTGCAGCGGCGAAGAGCGCAAAGGCCGCTGGGAAGACGGCTGGCCAAAGACGACCGTGCGCGCCCTGCGCGACGGTGACAACATCGTTCCGTACGAAACCGTGCTGACGATCGAAGGCGACTTCGAACTCTTCGCGCATCTGGAAACGTGTTATCTCGGCGTGCTCTCGCGCCGCACGCGCATCGCCAGTAACGCGCGCCGCATCGTCAACGCCGCCGCCGGCAAAACGGTGTTGTTCTTTCCGGCGCGATTCGATCATCATTTGGTGCAGACCGGTGACGGCTATGCCGCCTACATCTCCGGCGCGCTCGGCGTTTCAACCGACGCCAACGCGGAATGGTGGGGCGCCAGCGGCATGGGCACGGTGCCGCACGCGCTGATCGCCGCGTATGGCGGCGATACAGTGCTGGCCACGAAGAAATTTGCGGAATACATCGAGCCCGACGTGAGCGTGATCTCGTTGGTCGATTTCGAAAACGACTGCGTGCGCACGAGTCTCGAGGTAGCGCGCGCGCTCGGCAAACGTCTATGGGGCGTGCGGCTGGATACGTCGGGTACGTTGGTGGATCGGTCGATCTGGGATCAGATGGGTACGTTTAAACCCACCGGCGTGGTGCCGCAACTCGTGTGGAACGTGCGCAACGGGCTCGATGCCGAAGGTTTCGAGCATGTGAAGATCGTCGTCAGCGGCGGCTTCAACCCATCGCGCATCGAAGAGTTCGAGCGCAACCGCGTGCCAGTGGATGCGTATGCGGTGGGAAGCGCCTTTTTCGACGATTCGGGGAAATACGATTTTACCGCCGACATCGTTGCGCTACGCGACGACGCCGGCGCTTGGCATGAATGTCACAAAGTCGGACGACCGGAACAAAGGAACCCAAAACTCGAAATCGTCCGATAATCATTAGTGGAGGTCTCGACGGATGCAAAGAGGGTGTTTCTATTCGTTGCTGTTGCTATGTCTCGTCGCGTGCGGCGGCGCAGGCGGCGGTAGCGCGCCGGGTGGCGCCGACGGCTACACACCGCCGACGGCCACGCCCGTACCCACGCCGACGGTAACGCCAAGCACCGTACCCGCGACGAAAACGAACGCCAGCGGCGTGGTGGTTGACGATGCGAACGGTGCACCGCTCGCAGGCGTACACGTCGCGGTCGAACCGTGGGTCGCCGGCGCGACGCCGCTGCCCGCGCCGCAAGCGACTACGCTCGTTGACGGCACGTTCACACTCGACAATGTTCCGAACGGACAGTATTTGCTGATCGTCGGCAACGACGCCCCCGGCGACACCGCGCAGACGACGGTGCACGACAACGTGATGATGAACGGCGGCCCGCAAGCGTTGCACGCGCCAACGCTGCCGCCCGTGCCGACAATCACGCCACCCGCCTGGGAGACAAACGGTTCCTACCGCCTAAGCGCCATCGACGCAACGACGGAACTCCCATGCATCCAAGCCTTCAATACCGAACGCACAAATCGCGCGCTACCGGAAGTAGTCGTAGACGAATGGCTAATGGAAAACACCCGCGACGTCATCGCGTATCATCACATCAGCGGTGTCGCAGGCTAGCGGCGGGACGGACTGTAGCGTTGTTATCGTCCCGGCATTTAACGGCAGCTATGCTGCAGACGTGCGGACTCGATGGATGGGAGGACGCTACGACCCGCGTACTTCTATTAGCTCGTCGAGCGCTTACGGACTAGCGCAATTCCCGGTAGACCCGCGCGCGTTTTCTGATCCGAACATCCCAATCTGGCCGTAAGCATCAACACGCAAGGAGGCACTAGGACAACTCGCTACAACGGGCACCCAGTCGCGGATATTGTCGATGTCCCGCTCGCGTCTGGCGAGTCGGCTTTCTCGCGCGCCACTGTAGAATTCCACGCGTTTACTAGCACTGCCGTCCACGACTCTTGGTCGGACGGAAGCGATCCGCTAATGTGGGAGGTTGCCGGCCCGATCGCGTAGATGGGCTCGCCTGCAGATCCTCCGTTACCGCTCAGTTCGGATGTGCGCAACAGCCCCGATGCAAAACAATTGTCATTATATGAGACCTTTGCTGTCCCCTTGCAACTAATCAGGTAATTTCCATGTCCTGTGTTTCTTGTGGTACAACCGTCGTTAGTCACGACTTCAGTTAGGTCGAAGCCGCTCCGAATTACTTGTGCCGCTACGAGACCGCGGCCAAAGGCTGCTGGCAACCCGCTCCCATCCGACAGTGTCATCGAGCAGCTGGCATTTGGTGTGCTTCCT
>CAJDWF010000027.1_pt1 | contig 42909 bp, 48 predicted proteins | sample 7391541 | NCBI WGS metagenome assembly CAJDWF01 (sample SAMEA7055727, study PRJEB34461) | soil metagenome | biome: terrestrial ecosystem; feature: Peninsula; material: soil | place: Antarctica | collected 2016
GGCCGCCTGGATCTGGGCGATCGTTACAAATGGATGCGATGCTCCGAACATCGACGTCCCTAAATTCGTCCCCTCCGAATAGGGCTCGCCCCAGTCGAGTACCACGATGCCCGATTTCGCCTGACCGTCGACACCTCGAGCCATGTCACACCCCTCTCGGTGTGTGACGGTCGCATCGATCGTCGCCATGTAGCGCGAGATCGTTGCGCTTCCTTGCAGATACGCCGGCGCCGCACCCGCGCTGCCGACGCACCAGGTCGTCAGCAGCGCGCCGAGCGCGATCGTCATGGATACTCGTTTCATTGCCGTTTCTCGCTAGTTGTCGTTCGTGATATCAGTTGAAGGCGTTACGACATCGGATGCCGTTTGCGTATGCGCCAGGAGCTGCGCGTTCATGAGGCCGAGCGCTTGCGCTGGCGTGTTGTTCAAACCCGCGCATCCCGTTCCGCACGACCCCACTTGCGTCATTACCGCAGCGAACGTCAACGGCTTGCTGGCATCGGCTGCGCCCGAAGCGATCCAACCCCATTGGTAGGCGGTTGCGCCGTTGGTGTTGTAGATTTCCGGTATCACCAAGACATGCGGGCCGGCGCCGCCGGCTACGTATGCAACGTCGCTCTGCGCCCAAACGCCGTTTGGATTCCCCGTACAGGTACTCGTCGCAGAATACGACGTTTCCGAACATCCGCCCGCGTCGCCGTAATCGTAGATCGGAATCGAGCCGGCGGCGGCAACGTATGCGTCGAGCCACGCACGCGTGGTGCTGGGCCCCTGCCAACCCGTCTCCATGTCGTCGGCGGCTGCGATCGTCTCACCGGGATACGTCTTGGTCGTGATGTACGTCGCCAGAGTTTGCACCATTGCGGCCCACGCGGCAGCGTTCGTGGTCGTTACGCCGCTGCCGTAGTTGCTGAGGCCAACGGCCAATATCAGCGTATTCGACGCCGGCTCGTTGCACAGCGCGTACCCGTCGAGATAGCCTTCAACGGCGGCCGCAATCTGCGTAGTCGACACGAGCGGATTGCTAGGGCCAAACTCCGCCGTCCCTTCAGTCGTCCCGTTGGCATAGGGCTGGCCGAAGTCCAGCACGACGATGCCGGATTTCCCTTGATCCGCAACGCCCTGCGCCATGTCGCAGCCTTCTACTTTGGTAACCGCAGGATCCACCGTAGCCATGTAGGATCCGCAACGCCCTGCGCCATGTCGCAGCCTTCTACTTTGGTAACCGCAGGATCCACCGTAGCCATGTAGCGCGAGATCGTGGCCACGCCGTTGAGATACGCCAACGGACTCGCGGTGGGCGACGGCGCCGCCGTCGGTATGGGTGCGGGTGTCGTGGGCAGCGTGCCGCCCCCGCCTCCGCCCGACCCGCACGCGGTAAGGACGAGAGCTGCCAGTATCGCGAACGACGTACGCTTGTTCACCGAGCCTCCTTGACGATAAAAGAAAAGCGCAGGGCGCCATGGGCGCTCCTCCGCTTCCGGACGTCTTCGATTTTTGCGGGAGGGAAACCCTGCGCTCCGTCGCTATACTGGGAGGCGGACATGGAAGATTTCTATCGCGACTACATCCTCGATCACTACCGTAACCCACGGAACTTCGGCACGCTCGAACATCCCGACGCCACCGCCGAGGATCTCAATCCGCTTTGTGGCGACCGCATTCGCATGGACTTGCAAGTCGGCGAAGACGGCGTCGTGCGCGACGTACGCTTCTTCGGCAAAGGCTGCGCGATCAGCCAAGCATCGGCTTCGATGCTTACCGAACGCATCGTCGGTATGAAGCTCACCGACGTGGCCCGCCTCTCGAAAGATGCGGTACTAGAAAATGTGGGCATCGGCATCAGCCCCACGCGCATGAAGTGCGCGATGCTGGGACTGCGGGTGCTCAAAAGTGCCGCAGTTGGAGAGTTGGCCGGTTGGCCGGATGAAGAGTAGCCGGGTGGGCGGTTGCACCACCGCCAGCTGACTCCAGATGACTGGAGTGCGGTTGCGCGCAGCCCGCGTTTTCGCGCGTTCCTGGCACGTCGGCGACATTTCATCGTCCCCATCGGCATCTTCTGTTTTGCGTATTATCTCGCGCTGCCGGTGCTCGTAGGGTTTGCACCCGCGTTGATGAGTCGTCCGGTCTGGGGATCGATGACTTTGGCGCTGGCCTTCGCGCTCTCGCAATTCGCGATGACGTTCGTGGCGACGGCGTTTTTCTTGCTGCATGCCCACGCGCTCGACACCGAGGCGGAACAGATCGTGAACGCAGTCGGTGAGGACGCTACGTGAGTCCGGCGCTGGTCATGTTCTGCGTCTTCGTGGCCATCACGTTGATCGTCACCGGGTGGGCCGCGACGCGTTCGAACACGCCGAAGGGCTTTTATACGGCGCATCGCCGCATCGGCGGCGCACAAAACGGCTGGGCCATTGCCGGCGACTATATGTCGGCAACATCGTTTCTCGGCGTTACCGGACTCGTGGCATTCTTCGGATTCGACGGCATCATGTACTCGGTGGGGTTTCTCGTGGCATATCTCACCGTGCTCTTCCTGGTGGCCGAACCGTTGCGCAACGTCGGAAAATATACCACTGCGGATCTGATTTCGTTTCGCTTGCGAGGCAACGGCGTACGCGCCGTCGCGGCGATATCCACGCTCGTGATCGTACTTTTCTACATGATCGCGCAGATGGTCGGCGCCGGAGCGCTCGTCGGATCCCTGATGCCGGAGCTTTCGTCCACGTGGGCGATCGTGATCGTCGGCGCACTCATGGTCGTGTACGTGCTGGGCGGCGGCATGCTCGCGACGACGTGGGTGCAGATCATCAAAGCCGCGCTGCTGCTAGGCACATCGCTTGCGATCACGCTGCTCGTCTTGGCACACTATCACTTTTCGCTAGGCGCGTTGTTGGGCGCGGCGACCGCTGTTCACATTCCCGGCAGGCCCGGTACCGTGAACTTGCTGCAGCCAGGACTGCTCTATCACGGTATGCATGGCGCGCTCGATACGATCTCGCTAGGGTTGGCGCTCGTCCTGGGCACGGCGGGTCTGCCGCACATTTTGATGCGCTTTTACACCGTGCCCAACGCACGGGCGGCGCGCACGTCGGTCGCGTGGGCCGTTGCGCTGGTCGGCATCTTCTACCTCACCACAACGCTCATGGGTCTGGGCGCCGCAACGCTCGTCGGGAAAAACGACATCGGGCCACATCTCGCCAACGCGCAAGCGATCTCGTACATCACCGCGCATCCAGAGCAGGCCCCCGAACTCAACGCGAAATTGCGCGAGCACGCATACATCGTCCCGCAACGCAACAGCAACGTGGCGGCGCCCCTCCTCGCAGGCAGCTTGGGAGGGGCGTTCTTCATGGCGTTCGTCGCCGCGATCGCGTTTGCCACAATTCTCGCGGTAGTCGCTGGCCTGACGATCGCTGCGTCGTCCGCGTTCGCGCACGACTTGTGGTGGACGATCGTGCGGCGTGGAAAGGGCGACGAGAAAGAACAGCTCTTCGTCGCACGCGCGGCGGCGGCGCTGGTCGCCGTGCTCGCCATCGTCCTCTCGTTGGGCTTGCGCGGGCTCAACATCGCATTTCTCATCGGACTCGCATTCGCGGTGGCTGCAAGCGCCAACGTGCCAGCCATCGTGCTGTCGTTAACATGGCGGCGCTTCAACCGCACCGGCGCGCTGACCGGCATGATCGTCGGCCTGGCGTCGTCGATGGCGCTCATCGCCGTTTCGCCCGCAGTGATGGGCACCGACCCCAACGGCGCGATCACGCATCACCTCATTGCCATGCGGCCCATTTTCCCGCTGGAGAACCCGGGCATCATCTCGATACCGCTCGGATTCCTCGGCGCGATCCTTGGCACACTGTTCTCGCGCGACCCCGAAGCCGAAGCCGACTTCGATCAACTCCTCGTCCGAGCCAATACGGGCATGGGAGCCGAGACGTAAGAAAGCCGCTTTTTAGGGCTTAATTGCGGTGTGATCCGTTATAGTACCGCTGTCGGGGCCGACTTGGACGGTGAAGGTGATGTAGTATTCACCTTTCGACGTCATGACATCGGCGGCAACCGCGTAACTGCCATCGCTATTTTTCGTTTCTCGCAATGAATCGATGTGGGCGCTCGCATCCATGAACGACGCTTCCGTCGGCATGCTGCCGTTAGCGAGGAACGTGCGCGCCGTGCCGGTGTCGCCGCGCGAGAGTGCCGAGAGATACGAACGTACGACGGCTTGGGCGCGGCCCGCATCGGTATGCGCGGCTGCAGTGGGCATGGCGGGCGCGACGGCCGCAGGCGGTTTCGGTGCCGCCGGTTTCGGTGCCGCGGTTTTTACGGCCGACGGCGGAGGCGTGACGACGGAGTAGCGCGTCGTCGGTTTGGGCCGCGGCGTTACAGTCGTACCAGGCTTGGGTGACGGCCTTTCGGTTGCGCGTGGCGTACGCGTGGGTGCAGCGGACGGCGTCGCGGTCGGCGCGGCCGATGATGAGGCCTTGGGCGACGGCACTGCAGACGGCGACGGCGATACTTTGACCGCTCGCGGTGATGGCGTAGGCGTCGGCATTAACGTGGGCAGCGCCGACGGCGACGACACCGGCGTCACGGTGACTGCCGGAAGCGACGGCGGCGGTGCGGCGCCGCGACCGCGAAAAAAATGCGCGAGCACGGCGCCCAGCAGCAAACCCGCCAGCACGACGATGAGCACGAGCGGAAAAATCGGGAAACCGCCTCCCTCGTCGTTGTCCTCTTCCAGGCGTCGACGCCGGTATTGACTCACTGCGGGGCTTCTTCGGCAAGGCGGCGCTTCATCGCATCGGTCACTAGCGCTGGAAGCGCCTCGATGTGGTCGGGCTGTCGCTCAACGAAGAGCATCGTCGCCTCTTTCAAAAGTCCGGGGCTCGCCGCAGCGTAGTCGAGAATCAGGCGCACCGCGTCGCGATCGCCCGCTTCGACACGTTCGAGCGCGGTGCCGGCATCCTCGGCGGCATCCTGCGACGATTCGCCGCGATCCCGAAACGCCTCGAAGACAGCGTCCACCAGCGCCGCACGCTGCGGCTCGTTCATGGACTCCGCCTGCAGCGCATACGCAGAGCCGAGTTCGGCATCACCGATGCGCGCGACGGATTTCTCCGCGGCGCCCGCGAGCGTTTGCGCGCTCCATTTTCCGAAAACGGACATTGACGGTTACGGTACTCCTTGGCGGCAGGCGGCTCCTCGAAGTTTGCCCAAAACTCGCCTCGTGATCCGCGTGAAGGTTCCGCTCGATCTGCACGCCGTAGCCGTCGCCGGCTCGGCCGCCTTCGCATGCGCCACGCCGCTGCTGCTGCACGAACTACTCGCGCTGGCCGTTCGCGAAGCGATTGGCGCGCGGGCTCCCGCCGAGAAGTACCACCGCAGCGTCCATCGGACGCTGGCCGGGCTGCGCAGCGGCGACTTCACCGTGTCGGTCAACGGCCGCATCGTTCGCGACGCCGACGCCGTCGTGATGTGCGATAGCACCACCGACGTACGTTTTTATTTGCGCGAATTACCCTCATAGTGCAAGACATCGGCCCCGTCGGCGAGCCGGCATCGGTCGGCACGCTGATCGCGCGCGCTCTCAACGTCCTGCGGCGGCACTGGCTCGTTTTTGCGATTGCTGCCGTCGCAACCGTACTTTGCCAAGGCGCGGTGCACGCCTTCGCACACGTTGCGAGCGCCGACGAAACCGCGCAGATTGTCGTTCCGCAGGCGATCACTGCGATTTGCTACGCCTTTGCCGGACTCAACGTGATCGAAGAGCCGCCGCGCGGGAAGGTATGGCTGCGCGTTCTCGAGCGTATCTGGGCCGTCGTTATCATCAACGTGGCGCTGCAGCTCGCCTTCATATTCGGAGCGGCCGGCGACACCGCGAATGGCGGCGTGCAGTCGTTCTTCATGCAACTGGCGATCATGCTGATCATGGTGCTCCTCGCGTTTTCCGACGTGATCGCCGTCGTTCAGCCTAACCTGCGCATGCGCGAAGTGCTCCCGCTTGCCGTCGCACGTAGCGCACGCCTGGTTGCAAACACGCTGGTGTGGATGCGCGTGCTCGGGCTGCTGATCGTCGACTACGTTTTGGGTATGGCTCTGAGCGCCGCTTCGCAGGCGCTTTCCACGGCCGGACACGGCGCGCTCGCCTTTTGGACGGCTACCGCTGCGAACACGGTACTGACCGTGGTCTTCGCCGTCTATCTGGCACTGCTCTATTTCGATGCCGATCTGCGCGATCGAATTGCGAAACGAAGTGCGGGAGTTTAAAGTACCCTCTTGCGGTCAATGATACTGTTATACGAGAACGCCAATACACGAAACGGAGCGAACCCAAAATCCGCATCCCCTCGGGCCTCATCGTACCGCTGGCAGCGTTGCTTCTCACGGCTGCCGCGACAGCCACGCAGCCCGCGGAGTTTTATAGCGTAACCGGCGACGACTCGTTTCGCATCGGCGCGCAGACCGCTTCACACACCACTTACGCAGGCACCGAGCGCCTGGCGCTCGCAAAGCATGACGACGCGACCCGCTATACGGTCGACGCGCGCTACACGCGTACCGATGTCGACGGCATCGACGCGGCGCAGGCGCGCTTCGTTCAAGACCTCACGAAGTCGGGATTCCTCGACCGCATCGACGACGATCCGGATCAGCTTACCGTTCTCAACCAGCCGTTCGCCATCCAGCTCGATCTGCCGACGCTGCACGACCTCGCACACCTGCGTTCGCAGGTGCCGTTCGAGGCCAATGCGCCGATCGCGGGCGGCCTGTTGCACGGCACGTTGCAATATGGCGGCAGCGGCCCCGTTGATGGTGTACCGTGCATCGGAGTGCGGTTCGAAGCCGTGGGCGACGTGCACGGCGGCCTGCCCGATCATCCGGAGATCGCGATCGACGGCGCCATGCACATGGGCGGCACCGCCTACTACACGCAGAAGACCGCGCTGCTCGCAGCGCTCACGGTGCGCCTAACGATCGACGGCACGCTGCGCGATCGCAAAGATCTTACGCCCGTACACATCGTATACGCGCGCACGATCCGCGCAGACAATACGCTACGCGGATCGTGGGCCGCGCTTTAGTTCGCGCCGACCAGCTGCAGTTCGAGCGGATGCGCGAACGGCAGTTCTTCCATATGCGTGAGCGGCGTGAAGGCCAAGTGATTTTGATGACAATCGATCAGCATTTCGATGCCTAAGCGAACCGAACCGGTCTTCTCGATATATTTGTTGAGTTTTTTCGTGAAGTAACCGTGCGGATCGCCCAATACTTTCGCGTAGTAGGGATCGCTCGTCAGCCGCGATGCGTCGAGGCCCTCCTTCGGTACGAGCCACACGAGCCACGGATCTCGTTGCGAGCGGTATCCGATGAGCACGAGCGGAATCGCTCGCGCGCAGTCCGGATCGGGTAAGAAACTGCAAATCGTATACGCTTCAAACGAGACTTCCGTAGGCTCTATGGTTTCGTACATTTTCTATCAACCTCACTTCAGCGTTGCCGTAGGTTCACTGTTCCCATAAAACACAAAACCGCTCGCGTCGCGCGGGTGCGACTCGAACGGTTCTCGGGCGTTTCACGGCTGCATGCCGGGTGCCTCATGCGGGTTGCCTTCAGCCGAGGCCCCAAGATGCCCTGCGGTGAAACCGTGTGCCGTTGCGAGGGGGTTTCGAGTGTCGTATGAGTGCGCTCGCACCGCTCCTCTCGGGAGTCCATTTGCCACCTGCCAAGCCGGCTAGAGTAAAACCGCCGCTTGCTTCTGTGCCGCTCGGCGGCACGGCTCCATTCGAACGCATCGTCGACGATTATCAGCGTCGGCTATACGGTTTCGCTTTGCGCATGACCGGCAACCGCGAAGATGCGGAGGAAATCGTGCAGGACGCGTTCGTGCGCGCCTACCGAGCGCTGCAAAAAATGGATCCCCAGCAGCGCGCCGAGTTGCGTCTGCAGCCGTGGCTGTACACCATCACGCTCAACGTCACGCGAAACCGCCTGCGCGGAAAGCGGCCCGTTAACGTCGCGCTCGACGCGATGGCCGATCCCGACGGATTGCTGCGCGAAGCCACGCACGAGGGCCCCGTTCAGCCTGAGACCGTCGTCGAGCGCAATGCCGACGTCGCACTCGTCGAAAACGCGCTCCTGCAGTTGCCGATGCATTTGCGCGCCGCCGCGACGCTGCGCTTTATCGAAGGCCGCAGCCACCCCGAGATCGCCGAAATCCTCAACCAGCCTATCGGCACGGTGAAATCGCACGTCCATCGCGCCGTACGCATTTTGCGTCGCATCCTAGGCCCGCAGATCGGGCGTCTCATTACCGAAGGAGAACCCGCGCATGCGATGCCGTGAAGTTGAAGCGTTGTGGGACGACGTTCACGGAGAATGCCTGGCGTCGCTCAAAGAAGCGGTGAACGGTCACTTGCAAACTTGCCCGCCGTGTCAGTGCCTCTACGAAGAATATGAAGGCATCGCGTATTGTCTCTCATGCCTTCCGCAACCCGAGCCGTCGTGCGACTTTTCGAAAGTCGTCGTTCAGCATATCCGTCAGCTGCGTTATAGTTCGCGCAGCGCGCCGATCGTACTCACGTCCGTGAACACGCCGATCGGTCTGTTGTACATCGGTATCCGCGACGACCGCATCGCATACGTCGGTATCGCCTCGGACGGCGAACCGGCAGCAGACATAGCCGAACGCGTGCACCAACGTCTGCGCCGGCCGGTCGTCGTCGGCGAAGCGCCGACGTGGCTGCGCGGCGCCATCGACGGTTACTTCCAAACCTGGCGTATCGCCGAAGATCGCGTGGACCTCAGCGATCTCACGGAGTTCGAACAGGCCGCCCTGCGCGCGGCCGCCGAGATTCCGCCGGGCGAAGTCCGGTCCTATTCGTGGGTCGCCATGAAGATCGGCAAGCCGAAGGCGGCGCGCGCTGTGGGCCAGGTGATGGCGCGTAACCCGTTGCCGCTGCTGTTGCCGTGCCATCGCGTCGTGGATGCCTCCGGGGAACTTCATCACTACGGCTATGGCCTCGAGATGAAAGCGCGCCTGCTCGAGATGGAAGGCTACCACCGCTAGCAGGCAAAATCTTACCCACTTGTGGGTAAGCACATCCTCGTTACCGGGTTCGAGCCATTCTCCGGCAGCCCCATCAACCCGAGCGAACAGATCGCCCGCAGTCTCGAAGGGCGCCGCATTGCGGGACGCACGCTCATTGCGCGCGTCTTCCCGGTCGACACGCGCGCGCTTCACGGTCGCCTTGATGCCGCGCTGCGCGAAATACAGCCCGATATCATTTTGAGCCTCGGCTTGGCTTCCGGTCGCACCGCCCTGGCGGTCGAACGGATCGCCGTCAACGTCCTCGATTTTTCGATTCCCGACAACGCTGGCGTCTCGTGCGGAAACGAGGTCGTCGCCCGTGGCGGCCCCGATGCCCGCCTCTCTAACCTACCCGTCGCCTCCATCGCGACGGCCTGGGCGGAGCGCGAGGTTCCAGGCTACGTCTCCAACACGGCCGGAACGTATCTCTGCAACCAACTGCTCTACGAGGCGCTGGCCTTTGCCGAGCGTGCCGAGTTTACGCTGGCGGCGGGCTTTATCCACCTGCCCTCGCTGCCCGCCCAAGCAATTGCGGCTGGCCCGCAGAGCCACCCGTCCATGAGCCTCGACCTGATGAAAAAGGGAATCGAAGTCGCTATCGAGACAATCGTGGCTTGGGTTGAACCGTCACCGATGTCGATTCCCCGCGGAGTAAAGGAAATAAAACGCTGAGCGATCCTCGTATTGCGGCCATCCCCGACGTCCATGGTCACGCAAAGGGCGAACACCGCCCCTTTTCTGAAGAGCGTCCCATCGCGTATTCCGCGCGCATGCTCTTCTTATGGTTCTATCACGCATGTCGCCGCGGACAGCCGCGCTTCATGATGGTGAGCGATCATATCAACTACCTCACGTTTGAAGATCCCGGCGCGGTCAACACCGTGCGCCGGGCACTCAACCTCGCGCAAGCCGGCGACCTGTACGGCGCGGCCGAAGTTGCGGGCGTCGACATCGCGCACGCCGCCGCAGTCTCCGAAGGTCTGCGCCGCGGCATGCGCTTCTCCATCGGCGCGGAGCTCGACAACGATCCGCGCTCGCGTCCGGACGCGCAGAACATCGTCGAAGCCATGAAGCCCGACGGCATGATTCGCTCGGTGCATTTCCTCACGATCGAACATCCGGAGAAGGGCGCTGATTTCGCGTGGGCATTTGACAATCCGGAGTTCGTGTCGCTCTACGACGTAGTCGGAACGGCGCGCGTGTGGGAACTCTATATAGAGCGCCTGATCGACGATATCGAAAAACTTCCCGGCCACATCGTCGCGCATTTTTACGTGCCGGCCAAGTTCGGCCACTGGCCCGATCAGAAGGCGCTCGAGAAGTACGAAGACCGTTTCTTAGATGCGTGCGCGTCGCGCGGCATGGCCGTAGAGATCAACACGCGCTTCCTGTATCGCGAAGACTCTGAAGAGCAGCAGAAAAAAATGTTCGACGCCAGCATGCGCTTGATGCGCAAAGCGAAGGCGAAGAAAGTCGGCATCGCGATTGGCTCCGACGCGCACAGCCCTAAAGATCAGGGCGGCGCATTCGACGTTGTGCTCAAGATGCTCGACGACGCTGAGGTCAACGAACTGGTCTTCCCGGTAGGCGGGCGTCTCGCGCGAGTCGCTCTGCGCGCGACCCGCGAACACCTGGAACGTCACGCGAAGACATCGGAACCGACGAAGCCCGGCAGCAGTATCAGCGGCTTGAGCCGCGCGGAGTTGGGTCTACCCGAGCAGCCGGAACCGGTACGCACCACCAGCCGCACGCGCCGCGACGTCGGACCGAAAAAGCGGACCACCGGTCCCGAGCGCGCCACGAAAACACCGACGAAGACCGGGCGATCGAAACCCGCTTCAAAAGCCAAGAACAGCGAGCCGCCGGCTAAGAAAGCTGAACCGCTGGCGAAGACGACCGCTGCGGCCAAGAAGCCGCCCGCGCCCAAGAAGTCGTCGGCGCCTCAAAAAGCTCCGGCGATCAAGAAAGCGCCGGCCAAAGCACCGCCTGCGAAGGCCGTACCCGCTAAAGCGGCGCCCGCCAAGAAAGCTGTACCGAGCAAAAAGGCAGCCGTGCCCGCTAAGAAGGCTGTCGTGCCTAAGGCCACACCGGCCAAAAAGTCCGTGCCGGTAAAGAAGACGATCCTCCCCGCGAAAGATGCACCGGTCAAGAGGGCCACGGCATCGGCTAAGAAAGCTGCGCCCAAGGCCGTGGCCATCAAAAAGGCACCCGTCAAAAAGGCCGCTCCGGCCAAGAAAGTGGCGCCCGCGAAAAAGGTGCCCGCAAAGAAGGCCGTTCCGGCCAAAAAGATTGCGCCTGTCAAGAAGACTGCTTCCGCATCGAAAGCGGTAAAGAAGAAAGCATCTCCCAAGAAGCGCAAATAAATATGATTTGAGGAGCGCCGTATATGACGGATTTATCCCGCATACGTAACGTCGCATTTGTAGGCTCTCACCACTCTGGAAAGACCACGCTCGTCGAGGCCGCGCTAGTGCGATGCGGCGCGATAGGACGCCGCGGCAGCGTCATCGACGGCACCACCACCACCGATCACGAACCCGAAAGCGTCGCGCACGGTGAATCCACGTGCGTGGGGTTCGCGCAGGCTTCGTGCGGCGACATCAACCTCACCATTGCGGACTGCCCCGGCTTTGTAGACTTCTTCGAAGAAGCTAAATTTGTGCTCGCCGGCGTCGATGCCGCCGCGGTGGTGATCGACGCGGATCCCTCGCGGGTCGTACACACACAAATGCTTGTGGACTTCCTCGAAGAGCGCCACATTCCGCACCTTTTCATCATCAACAAGATGGACCGCCCCGGCGCCGATTTCGCCGGGACGCTCGCCGAACTGCAACGCGCGTACGGCCGCCATGTCGTTGCCGAACAGTGGCCCATCGGCGCGGCCGAATCGTTCTCCGGCTATGTCGATCTGGCCGAAAGAAAAGCGTACGCCTACGATGCGAGCGGCGGCGAAACCTCGCAAAACGTTCCCACGCAGTTGCAGCCGCAAGTCGAGAGAGCCCGCACGTCGTTGCTCGAAGCGATGGCCGATTTCGACGACGCGCTTATGGAAGAGTTGCTCGACGGCAAAGAGCCGCCGCTCGATGAAGTGGAGCGCGACTTCTGCCGCGAGTGTTCGCACGACCAAATGGTCCCCGTGCTCGCGGCCGCCGGGTCCACCGGCGCCGGCGTCACCGCGCTGTTGCGCGCGATCGAAGCGGCGTTTCCGTCGCCGCTCGACGCCGCACAAATCGATGCCGAAGGCCGCCCACTCGTGCCGGATCCCTCCGGACCGCTTGTGGCGCGCGTGATCAAGACGACAATCCACCCGCAATCGGGCAAACTCTCGGTCGTGCGCGTGATCTCCGGCTCGCTCGGCTACGATGCAACGCTCACGAACGCGTCGCGCGGCGGCGAAAAAGTCCGCTCGGGCGGCCTCTACCGTCTGCAAGGCAAAAAACAGGAAGCCATAACGTCAGCCGACGTCGGCAGCATCGTCGCGATCGCGCGCTTGGAGTCGGTCGCAACCGGCGACACGCTTACGACCAACGGTCACAAGGTGCTTCTCCCCGGCATTCGCCGCGCCGACCCGGTTTTTGCCGTGGCCGTTCGACCGAAAGAACGCATCGACGAAGCCAAGATATCGCAAATGCTCGCGCGCATCGTGGACGAAGATCCGTCGCTCGCCTTGGAACGCGCTGACGTCACCAACGAACTGCTGCTCTTAGGATGCGGCGAACAGCACGTTACGATCGCCGTCGAGCGTCTGGCACGTAAATATAAAGTGGACGTCGAAACGCACCCGCCCACCATTCCGTACACCGAGACGATCGCTGTCGGGACCGAGGTGCATGCGCGCTACAAGCATCAGACCGGCGGCCACGGCCAGTTCGGCGACGTGTGGCTGCGCTTCGAGCCGCGTCCGCGCGGCGCCGGCGTCACCTTCGAAGAGAAGATCGTTGGCGGCGTAGTGCCGCGTCAGTTTTTCGCAGCCGTCGAAAAAGGTGTGCGCGAAACACTGGCGCATGGAAGCCCGAGCGGGCATCCAGTGACCGACGTGCACGTGACGCTCTTCGACGGCGCGTACCACGACGTTGACTCCAGCGAACAGTCGTTCAGAACTGCCGCTGCGATGGCCGTGCGCGACGCGCTGCCTAAATGTTCGCCAACGGTGTTAGAGCCGATCGTGCGCGTGCGCGCCGCGGTGCCCATAGCGCACACGTCTGCAGTTATCCAGCAGCTCACCGGCAAGCGCGGTCAGATCCTCGGCATGGCTCCGGCCGAACGCGCGGGTTACGACATCGTGGAAGCTGACGTTCCGCAGGCCGAGCTCTCGCGCTACATCACCGAATTGCGCACCGCAACCCAGGGCCTGGGAACGTATTCGTGGCATCACGAACGCTACGACCCGATTCCCGGCAATCGCATACCGTCGAAAGTAGGCTAATGAAGCGTCTGGTCGCCACGATCGCTACCGTCGCGCTGCTGGCGGGCTGCAGCAAAGTCGCATCCGAAAACGCGAACGGCGGCGACCATTCTTGGACGCAACCGGGCGTGCTGCGCGTCGCGATTCAAAACGAGCCCTTAAACCTCGACACGCTGCTCGCGTCGAACACCACCGACAACATGGTGGATCGCTTAATCTTCGACCCGCTGATCAGCGCGACTCCGGCCGGCGATCCGGTGCCGATCTTAGTAACCGAGGTGCCCACGCTCGAAAACGGCGGCATCGGCAAGGACGGGTTGACGATTACGTATCATCTGCGCCCCGGCGTCACGTTCAGCGACGGTGTCGCGCTCACGAGCAAGGACGTAAAGTTCAGCTGGCAGCAGATGATGAATCCCAACAACAACGTCATTTCCCGCCACGGCTACGACGAAGTGAAATCGATCGACACGCCCAATGCCGGCACCGTCGTCGTTCACCTCAAGGAACGCTTCGCGCCGTTCGTCAGCACGTTCTTCGCCGAAGGAGATAGCCCGGTGGGCATCGTGCCGGAGCACGTCCTTGCGAAGTACCCTAACGTCAATCAGATCGCGTTCAACCAGCATCCGATCGGCTCGGGTCCATTCGAAGTAAAAACCTGGTCGAAAGGCGATCACATCACCCTGGTCCCCAACCCGCACTATTTCCTCGGTACGCCAAAGCTCAAAGAGATCGTCCTCCGCGTCGTACCCGACGAAAATACCTCGCTCAACCTGCTGCGCACGCACGACATCGACTGGATGTTCGAGCCGTCGTACGCCGTCTATCCGGAGATCAGCAAAGTCCCCGGCGTCGCGGTGCATTTCAACAACATCAACGGGTACGAGAGCATCTATCTCAATACGTCGCACTGGCCGCTGACCGATCCCAAGTTTCGCCTGGCAATGGTCTATGCCATCGACAAGAAAAACCTGCTCGACGTGCTGACGTACGGTCAGGAAAAGATCGCCACCGAGGATCTTCCCGATTGGCTGTGGGCGTATAACCACGACGTCACCACGTACTCGTTCGACCGCGCGAAAGCCCGAGAGCTCTTTGCGAGCGACGGCTTCACGCCGGGCAAGGACGGCACATTACAGAAAGACGGCAAGTCGGTCGACTTGCTGATCGTCACCAACAACAGCAACGCAACGCGACGCAAAGGCGTGCAAATTCTCCAAGAGATGCTGCACGAAGTCGGGATCGCTTCGCAGATCAAGACCTACGACGGCGCGCTGCTCTTTGCGCCCGCGGGCGAAGGCGGCATTTTGCAAAAAGGCACCTTCGACATCGGTTGGGCGGGCTGGTTCGCCGGCATCGACCCCGACAACTCGTCGCAGTATCTTTCGAAAAATATTCCCCCCGGCGGATACAATTACACGCGCTTGCGCAGCCCGCAAATGGACGCCGCGCAGAAACTCGCGCTCGAGAGCTACGACCGTCCGACGCGCAAGAAGGCGTACGCAGTCGTCGAGGAGTTGCTCGCCCGCGAAAACCCGCAGATCTTCTTCTGGTGGGATCGCCAGGCGCAAGCCGTGAATGTCGATTTTAAAGGCTTCGATCCCAACCCCGTTACCGAATCGTGGAATGCGTATCAGTGGAGTATCTAGGCAACCCCGACCACCCCGCACTGCCGCTGCAGGAGCTCAACTGGCTGCGTAAGACGATCGTCGAGCGCGCGCTGACGCGCGGCGATTATCTTCTCTCCGGCGGAGTGCGCAGTGACTACTACATCGATAAGTTCGCGCTCTTCGCCGATCCGCTGGTACTGCGCCGCATCGCGCGACTTTTTACCGGCGTCATCGCCGAGACCAACCCCGACTTAATCGGAGGAACTGAGCTCGGCGGCGTGGTGATAGCGACTGCCGTTTCGCAGCTGGCAAACATTCCGATGATCGCAATCCGCAAACAACCCAAGGGCTACGGCGCATTTGCCAACGAGTTTGTGGAAGGCCCGTACTCGGCCGGCCAGCACGTGCTGCTGCTCGAGGACGTCGTCACCAACGCGCGCAGCCTGCTCAAAGCCAAAGACGACCTCGAACGCCTTGGCCTAAAAGTGACCCCCTGCGCCGTAGTAAGCCGAGGCCTAGCCGCAGTACGCGCCTTAATACAGTTCTCACTGCCACGCGGCCCCGAGCGCAATGAAAATTAGCGAACGCAAAAGGCGACTTATATTGCGGCTAACACGTCGGCGGCGTGGTTTTCCACTTTGACGCGAGGCCAGGCTTTTACGATTTTGCCTTTGCCATCGATCAGGAACGTCGAGCGCTGGACGCCCATGCTCTTTTTGCCGTACATGTTCTTCTCCACGATCACCCCGAAGGCGTCGCAGAGCTTGGACTCGGTGTCGGCCAGCAGCGTGAACGGCAGGTCGAACTTCTCCTTAAATTTTTGATGGGACGCGACCGAATCGCGGCTTACGCCGACGATGCGCGTTTTTTTACGTTTGAACTTCGCGATCTCGTCGCGAAACTGCGTCGCTTCGTTGGTACAACCGGGAGTATCGTCTTTGGGATAAAAATACAGCACGAGGAAATCCTCAGCTAAGTCGGTCGTCGCAACCTTCTTGCCTCCGTCGTCGAGCAGCGCAAGCTTCGGCAGTGTATCTCCAACGTCTAACATATGAGCCTGCTTACGTGCTCCGTCGCGCCGCCCCTTGCGGGCGCGCGGGAGCGCGCCTGCGGATCCCTAATCCATCGCCTTATGCCGCTCGAGTCCCAAGCTAACCACACCGCGCCGCATCCGCTAGCCGAGCGCCTTGCCGCACACCTGCACCCCGGCGATGCCGTGCTCGACGCCGGCACGGGCGGCGGCCGCAACGCGCGCGCGCTCGGGCTTGCTGGGATGCTCGTGGCCGCCGTGAGTGACGCCGACGCCTACGCGCTGTTGCTGCCGCGCGGACCGTTCGACGGCGCGATCGCCACACACGCGCTGCTGCACGGCGCCCCCGCAGCCATTGCCGAATTGGTGGCCGAAATCGCCGGCACCCTGCGCGCGAAGGCGTTCTTCTGCGCCACGTTCGCGTCCGCGAATGACGCGCGCTTCGGCATGGGAGAACGCCTAGGGGAGCGCACGTTTGCGCCAACGAGCGGCGACGAAGTCGGCGTCGCGCACAGTTACTTCGACGAACCTGCGCTGCGCGCGCTGTTGGCGCCGAACTTCGATGTCGAGTCGCTCGAGGAAATGCGCGTCGACGCCGTGGCCGGCCGGTGGGCGCATCCTCGCGAGCCGCTCTCGGGCGCCATGCATTGGTTCGTAGAAGCGCGAAGGAACGAGGCATGACGAGCCTTGCAGAAAAAGCGCGCGCGCTGCGCGACCTTCACCACGGCGAGGACCCGATTGTCTTTGTCAACGTGTGGGACGTAGCGACCGCCAAGCTTGCCGAACAAGCCGGCTGTCCGGCCATCGCTACCTCGAGCGGCGGCATTGCGTTTGCGCTCGGCTATCCCGATGGCGAAGTGATCCCGCGAGCAACTATGACCGACATGATCGCGCGCATCGCGCGCGCCGTGGCCGTGCCGGTGACGGCAGATTTGGAGGCCGGTTACGGGCAAAGCGTTGACGATGCCGCCTCAACTGCGCGCGCCGCTATCGAGGCCGGCGCCGTCGGCTTAAACCTCGAAGACAACATGCACCAAGACGGCACGATGACCGACACAGCCAAACAAGTCGAACGCATCAAGGCGATGCGCGCGGCCGGCGATGCGCTGGGCGTCTCCCTGGTCATCAACGCGCGCACCGATTATTTCCTCATCGGCGGACGCGAACCGCGCGCGTTGCTGACCGATGCGATCGCTCGCGGGCGCGCCTATGCGGAGGCAGGCGCCGACTGCATCTTTCTGCCGGGCTTAAACGACGCCGCGCTCATCGGCGAGGCGGTCGTCGCCATTCCCGCGCCGATCAATATCCTCGCGAGCGGCGACACGCCTACATTGCCGGAACTCACCCGATTGGGCGTCAAGCGCATCAGCTTGGGTACCGCACCGGTCGGATATGCGTTAGCGGCATATCGCAAAGCCCTTGACGAAGTGCGGACTCACGGCACCTTTGCGTTTGCGAGGGAGCGCGTTTCCCACGCAGAGATGAACGCCCTTCTGCGTACGTCCCTTCAATAGCGCGGAATCGACGGATCGATTTTTTTGGCATACGCGTCGATGCCGCCGTCCACGTTGACGATGTTGCTAAAGCCGTTCGCCGCGAGGTAGTCGGCCACGCGTTCGCTCCGGCCACCGTGGTGACAGAGCACCGCCGTCGCAGCAGAGGCGTCGAGTTCGCCGATGCGTGCGGCGATCTCGCGCATGGGGACGTGCAGCGATCCTTCGATATGCGCGGTCGCGACTTCGTCGGGTTCGCGCACGTCGAGCAGCACCAAGCTCGGCTCCGCCGCGCGCCGTGCCGCCAGCTCTTCGACCGAGATATCGACGGCCATCAGCGCGCGCCCGCTTCGATGACGTCGTGCATCGGGCTCGACGCGTTGGCGTACAACTGCTTTTGCATGCGACCTGCCAAATAAGCTTGACGTCCCGCGATGGTGGCGTGCTTCATTGCCGTCGCCATGCGGATCGGCTCTTTCGCTGCAGCGATGCCGGTGTTCATCAGCAGCGCGTCGACGCCCAACTCCATCGCGAACGCCGCGTCGGACGCCGTGCCGACGCCCGCGTCCACGATCACCGGCACCTTCGCGCGCTCTTTAATGATACGAATCGAGTAGGGATTACAGACGCCCAAACCGCTGCCGATCGGCGCGGCCAGCGGCATCACCGCAGCGCAACCGACTTCTTCGAGCTGCCTGCACGCAACCGGGTCGTCGCCGATGTAGGGCATCACGGTAAAACCATCGCGTACGAGTTCTTCCGCCGCCGCCAGCGTTGCAGCAACGTCGGGATACAGCGTTTGCGCGTCGCCGATCACTTCGAGTTTAATCAAATCCGTTTCCAGCAGCTCGCGCGCGAGTTTTGCGGTGAGCACCGCGTCCTTGGCGGTGTAGCAGCCGGCCGTATTCGGAAGAATCGTCAGCCGCGCGCGATCGAGATAATCGAGCAGCGTTTTGCCGCCGGCATCGTCGAGGTTGATGCGCCGAATCGCGACGGTCACCATCTCCGTGCCGCTGGCCGCGTGCGCCGCCTGCATGAGGTCGAGCGACGAGTATTTCCCCGTGCCCAACACCAGCCGCGAGGTGAACGTATGTTTGCCGATGGTAAGAATGTCGTCGCTCATAATGTTATCCGCCCGCTACCGCCTTGATGATTTCGATGCGGTCTCCGTCGTTGATTCTCGCACCGTCTAACTCCTCGCGCCTAACGATTTCGTCGTTCTGCGCGACCGCGATGCCGACGGCGGGCGCATTGAGCTCGTCGAGCAGTTCCCGCAGCGTTGCGGCACCCACCGTCCGCTCGGTTCCATTAAGAGAGATATTCACGTCAGCCATGCCTTACATGTTCGTGAAGATGGGGCCTTCGCCGCCTTGCGGGGGGACGAAGGTGATGATTTGGTATGGATCCGCGATATCGCACGTCTTACAGTGCACGCAGTTCGTGAAGTTGATCTGAAGGCGCCCTTCCACCGCTCCTTCGGCGTTCTTTTCGAACAGCGGCTCGTACACTGCGGCCGGACAAAAATAACCGCACGGATTGCCATACTCTATCGTGCAGAGGTCGCGACAGATGTTGGTGTCGGCGACATGCAAATGGCAGGGCTGATCCTCTTCGTGCATCGTGCCACTTTTGTAGACGTCGGTCAGCCGATCGAAGGTCAGCACGTTGTCGATCGTCGCGCGCGGCGACTCCTTGGGCTTATAGCCCGCCTTTTCCATGCGTTCGTAACCCGCTTCGCCACGCAGCTTCTCCGCCACGCCGAACCCGCGCCCGCCCGAAATAGTCGAGAGTCCGGCGTTGAGCAGCCCGGCAAACAAACCGCCCGAAAAACCCTGATGAAAATTACGCGCCGTGCGCAGTTCGTCGTACGCCCACGAAGCGCGAAAGCGGGCGTCGAACGCGGCTAACTGCACTGCATCGAAGCGTTCGGCTTGCAGTGCATCCCACGCGGTTTCGGCCGCCATCATGCCGGACTTCATCGCGAGATGGATACCCTTGAGGCGCATGCCGTTGAGAAAACCCGCAGAATCCCCCACGAGCAGCAACCCATCGGCATAGGTGCGCGGCATCGCAAAGAGCCCGCCCTCGGGAATCGCCTTTGCGCCATAGCGCACGAGCGTCGCGCCTTCGAGCATTGCGGCAATCGATGGATGCTGCTTGAGGCGCTGCAGATCGTTGTGCGGGTCGCTAGTCGGATCTTTCGCATCGAGTCCGGTAACGTGACCGATGTCGAGCACGTCGCCCTGCATGCCGTAGATGAACCCGCCGCCGAACGTATCGGGCGGGAGCGGGTAGCCGAGCGTATGAATCACACGGCCGGGCATCACGCTGCCAGGCGGGCACTGCCACAATTCTTTAACGCCGGCGGCATACACCGTCGGCTCGCGCCCTGCATCGAGGTGCAGCCGCGCGATGGCCTGCTTTGCAAGCGAGCCGCGCGGACCTTCGCCCAGCACGACCACTTTGGCCAGCAGATCGGCGCCGGGCTCATAGTTCGCCTTCGGATTGCCGTGTTTGTCAACACCTTTGTCGCCGGTGCGAACGCCGATCACGCGGTCGCCGTCCCACAGCAGCTCCTGCCCCGGAAACGCGGGAAAGATTTGCGCGCCGGCCTCTTCCGCGCGCGCGGCCAGCCACTTCACCACCTTGGAGAGCGATGCGACGTATTTTCCACTATTGCGCAGCGGCGGCGGCATGAACGGCGCTTTGATTTTGCCGCCCTGCGTGAGAAACCACATCTCGTCGAGCGACACGTCGGATTCCAGCGGCACGTCGAGCTCGCGCCATTGCGGCAGAAGTTCGTCGAGTGCACGCGGATCGAGCACGGCGCCCGAGAGCGCGTGATTACCGATCTCGCCGCCCTTTTCGATGACGAGAATCTCCAACTCGCGACCCGCCGCCTTGGCGAGTTGCGCCAGACGCAACGCGCCCGCCAAGCTTGCCGGCCCGGCGCCGACGAAGAGCACGTCCACCTCGAGTCGATCGCGTTCCACAGCCATGCATGCGCGCTTCGCGAACGCGCTGCGTTAGCCCTTAGGTAGCGCGGCGATTGCCGCGAGAACCGCCGTGCCGTGCATGGCCAGCCGCACGCCCCACGGTGCCATCGAGGGTGTTTCGAGCGTCAGCGCGCGGGCGGCGGCGCGGCGTGCCAGGATCAGCGTATAGGTGAACGCGTCGAGAGCGCGCGCTTCGGCGGCGGCATCCACCAGCACCACTCCGCGCTCGAAGCGCGCGCCCTCCGGAAGCGTGTAGCCGAGATCGTATCCGGCGTGCATCTCCTCGATCGGCAGCGCCCGCGCATCGAGCGCATTGCGAATCGCCGCTCCTAGCGCCCCTCCCGTATAGTCATAACAATAAAAGCCCACACTGTCGCAGTCTTCGTGCAAGTCGATCGACAATGCAAATTTACGGTCGCGATTCGACATCACGATCGCGCGCGCTTCGGGAGAACTTCCTCCGCGCCCGAACGTGCGGTTCACGTCAACGCCATCGGCGCTCGCCCGCGTCCCAACTGCATACCCACTGGGGTTCGTGCACGGCCAGATGCGATACGCATAGCCGTCGTCCAGCGCGTCGCTTTCGAGCAGGTCCAAAAGCGCCCACGGTCCCGCGGGTTCGTCGCCGTGAATACCGGCGGCTAGCGCGATCGTAGGCCGCGACACGTCGCCGATCTCCACGCATAGCAGCGTGCGCGGCGCTCCAATGCACGCCACTTCGCGCACCTGCGCTCCTCGTGACGCGCGCAGCGCTTTCACGCGAGTTTCGAATTCTTGGTAGGTAAGGGCCATCCGTTGGATTGAACAGTATTCTGGATGAAAATTCAAATCGGCGTGATGGGATCGGCGGGCGGCATCATCACTCCGGAGCAGCTTGCGTTGGCCGAACGGTTGGGCCGACGCATCGCGGAGCAGGGGTGCACGATCGTCACTGGCGCCTGTCCCGGCCTTCCGCACGCCGCCGTCCTAGGGGCGCACGCCGCAGGCGGGGCAAGTCTCGGCGTCTCGCCGGCACTCTCGCGCGAAGAGCACGTTAACGTCTACGGATCTCCACTTCAGCCCTACACCACGATGGTTTTTACCGGCTCGGGATTGATGGGGCGTGAGACGCACAACATCCACTCATCGGACTTCGTCTTGTTCGTTGGCGGACGCAGCGGTACGCTGGGCGAGTACTGCATCGCCTACGACGAAGGCAAGTTGATGGGTGTGCTCACCAACTCCGGCGGCATCTCTAATGACTTCCAAGGCATCACGGAACTGATCAAAAAAGACACGGGCGCAATTTTACTCTACGACGATTCGCCCGAGAAACTCGTGGATCGCTGTCTCGAGCTCTATCGTTCCGAACCGATTCCCAGCGCGACCGCCTTTAACCGCGTGGGCGACTTCCCGCTCCGCCGACCGAAGATCACGCAGGAGACACGTGGCTGAACTTACATTCGTTGGCGCTGCCGGCACCGTCACCGGCAGCAAGCATCTCGTGTCGCTCGGCGACAAACATTTCTACGTCGATTGCGGCCTCTTCCAAGGCGCCGCCGACGTGCGTTCGCTCAACGACGCGCCGCTACCGCTGCCCGCGTCCGACGTTAACGCGGTCGTCATTACGCACGGTCACATCGATCACGTCGGCTACCTGCCAAAACTCGTCAAAGACGGCTTCAAGGGCCCGATTTTCTGCACTCCGCCGACAAAAGCGCTCATGGAGATCGTACTCGCCGACGCCGCGCATTTACAAGGCATGCTCTGGCACCGCGGCCTGCAGCACGAGCGTCCGCACGCGCCGCCGCCGTACTACGCGCAAGACGACGTCGATCAAACGCTGCGGCAAGTGCAAACCGTGCCGCTGCATCAAGCGTTCGATGTTGCAGGGATCGCAAAAGCGACATATTCGAACGCCGCGCATATTATCGGGTCGGCGTTCGCAACGATCGACATCGACGGTCGCCGCGCGCTCTTCTCCGGCGACATGGGCCGTTACAATCGCCCGCTGCTCTACGATCCCGATCCCATCGGAGCGGGCGTCGACCTGCTCGTCTGCGAGTCCACGTACGGCGGCGCCGTCCATCCGCCGCAGCCGCTCGAGGCGCTGCGCGATGCGTTGGTTGCGGGCATGGCGCGCGGCGGAGCGATCGTCATTCCGGCGTTTGCGGTGGAGCGCACGCAAGACATTCTCCTGGCCATCGGTCAAATTCAGCAGATGGAGCCGAAGATCGCGAACTTGCCGATTCACCTCGACAGTCCTATGGCCGAGAAAGTAGACGTCCTGTTCAAAGACTTCCCCGACGCGCACCGGCCGATCCCCATTACCGTCGGCGCGCCGTTCGGCTGCAAGAACCTCACGCTGCACGTCACGACCGAGGATTCCAAGCGCCTCAATTTCGTAAAGGGTCCACACGTCATCATCTCCGCCAGCGGCATGGCCGCGGGCGGGCGCGTCCTGCACCACCTGCACAATCATTTGAGTGACAAGGAGTCGACGATCGTATTCGTCGGTTATCAGGCGCTCGGAACGCTCGGCTACCTGCTGCTGCATGGCGCGCACACGATAAAATTACTCGGAGACTCGCTCCCCGTGCGCGCGGCGCTGGTGAGCCTGCAAGGCTATAGCGCGCACGCCGACAAGAACGACTTCAAACGCTGGTTCGACACCTGCGCCGGCAAGCCGCATCTCTACGCAGTACACGGCGAAGCCGAATCGGCTGCCGCCCTAGCGACCCTAGCCGAGAGTGGCTACGGCTGGTCGGCAACCGTTGCCAAACGAGGAACTACCGTCACGATCTAAGCCCGCGCGGCAGAGGAGTCCAGATGAGCACTACGCCGTCACCCTCCGACGAAATCCTCACCTTCATCGGCAACGCAAAGAGTCACGGCATGACCGATGACTTCGCGGTCGCCCTACTGCGCAAAAACGGCTGGTCCGACAAACGCATCTATCAAGCGTTCTCCACCTACTATGCCGGCACGCTCGGCGCGACCGTACCGAAGGCAGGCGGCACCACCGAAGGCGCGCGCGACGCATTCTATTACCTGATCAACTTCATCGCGCTGGGCTTCTGGGCCACCGCACTCGGCCAGATCTTCTACATACTCGTCGCCCACTGGTTTCCGGATTTCGCACAACAGTCGTACGGCTACCAAGGCTCGCTGCGCGATCAACTCTCGTGGCAGGCCGCCGCGGTCATCGTCGCCTTCCCGATTTTCGCCATCGCTCACGCCGCCATCGGACGCGAACTGCGCCGCCGCCGCGATCTCTACGATTCCGCCATCCGCAAGTGGCTCACGTACCTCGCACTTGTGATCTGCGTCATCATCGTCGCCCTCGACGCCATCTGGTTCGTCCAAGCCCTCCTCATGGGCCAACTGACCACGCGCTTCATCCTCGATACGCTAATCCTACTCGTCGTCGGCGGCGGCATCTTCACCTACTACCAATCCACAATCAACGGCCCAAAATCCGCCAACTAAAATGCTAGCGCGCATCGCGCCGATTATCGCCATCGTCCTCGTCATCGCCGGCGTAATAGCGGCCTTCGTCGTCATGGGAAGCCCAAATCAAGCGCGCCTAGTAAAGCTCGACACCATTCGCGCCGAGAATGCCCAAGGGATCGTCGACACATTGCGCGCCGATTATGGCCGCAAGACCGATTCGCTCCCCGCCGCGTTCGCAGCACTTTCACCGAACGACGGCACTTTTCTCGTCGTACGCGACCCGCAAACGCATAAACCCTACGAATACCACCGCATCGATGCCCACCGTTACACGCTTTGCATCAACTTCTCCGCGCCCACCGACCCCGGCACAACCGAAAACGCCGTCAAGCAGTGGACCCACGCCAAACCCGGCCGCAACTGCAAAACAATTAACGCAACGAAATAAGCGTTAGCGCGCCAACACCTCGTCATTGGTGGTTTGAGCGAGGAGCATCCCCACAAGGAGGGCATCTGAGGCAACCCCGGAGGCAGGATGCCGAGAGGGGTTGCGAAGTGAGTAGCATTTTTCCAAGGATGGAAAAATGCGCGCGTCCCGACGACGGGGATGCTCCTCGCTCAAAACGCCAATGACGCGCCCAGCAACAGATTAATTCTGCGTCCAGTCCAGCATAGCGTCCCACTCAGAGCGCGGGACGTACGCTTTGCCCTTGATTGCATCGACGTACTTGCGTTTGCCCGCGCGGTTGCCTTTGCCCAGCATAATGCCGCCAACGAGACGGTTGCGCCAGAAGAACAGCGAGCGATACCATTTTTTCTCAGCGTCGATCTTGCGCACGGTTTCAATCTCGGGCTGCAACTCCGGCGTGAGGCCGAACGACGTAATCGTTTGCCCCTTAAAGAGCAGCGACGAATACTCGGGCACGTCGTGATAGACTTCGCTGCCGCCCATCATGTTGGATCGTTGCACAGAATCCCGTTCTTGCTACTTTCGATCTCGGTATCGTCTACGATGTCGGTGTTCATGGTGAGGCCGAAGCCCACGCCATACAGGTCTGCCGCGATCTCTTTGCCGCTTTTCGTGACGACCTTGGTCACGCTGCCGTTGCTGCGAACGTACTCAGCGACTTCTTCTTTGTAGTGCATCCGCACGCCGTCGGCGCGCGCCGCGTCGTCCACGAACTCTCCGGCGACATCGTCGAGAATACGATGCAATACATGCGGCCCACGGATGATCCAGTGTGTCTCGACCTTACGCGACGCAAAGGCTTCGGCTAACTCGTACGCGATGAACGATCCGCCTACCGCCACGGCAGAGGTGCTAGTCTCCAGCTTCTCGGAAATCGCACGCGTCTCGTCGAGATATTGAAAGTTATAGACGTTGTCGGCGCCTTGGCCGCCTGGCGTGGGCGCCGGATTCGGTCGACCGCCGGTAGCGATCAGCAGCGCGTCAAACGGCACCGCTTTGCCTTCGGCTATCACGATTTTCTCCTCGGGCACCACGCGTTCGACCTTCACGCCTAAGCGCAGGTCGATGTTGTGCTCCGCATGCCACTCACGATTGCGAATCATCACCTTCGCTTCGGGGATCTGCTTGCGCAGCATCGGCGGCAGTGAGATGCGATTGTAGAGCGTATACGGCTCGTCGCCGAAGAGCACGATCTCGCAGGACGCATCGTGCTTGCGGAGCTGCTCGGCCGCAGTGGTTCCGGCAAAGCCGTTGCCGACGATAACGTATCTCCGAGTGTCAGAATCCGCCATGGCGGCACCAGATTCGCCGCCTAGGTCCCCGAGCCTGGAATGAAACGTCGCGACGCCTGCCGCGGTAGTATGGGGAAAGGAGCTTACGATGCACGACGATTTCATGGAGCGGGTTCGCGAGAGCGCAAGCCTCACCGCGGAGCAGGCGGCCCAAGGGCTTGAAAAGGCCGCTGACGCCGCCACCCGCGCTATCAAACAGGCGCAGCCGACGGTGGAACGTCTGGTCGAGCAGGCCGTCAGCCTCGCAAAGCGATTCCGGTCATCATCGTAAAGCCGACCTCGAGCGCGCGTTCGTCGATGTCGTAGCGCGCGCTGTGCTGCGGTTCACCGCCGCGCTCGGACCCGCGCACGCCCACGACGAAATATGCGCCGGGCCGCTGCTCCAGCACGTACGACATATCCTCGGCCCACAGGTTGATGTCGTGCGGATCCACCACGTTGCTCGCACCTAACTGCTCGATGCCGACGGCGCGCACCACGTCGTTGATCGCCGCATCGTTAACGGTCGGCGGATAGCCCCACTCGTATTCGAAGGCATAATCGAGCCGCAGCGCATTGCACAAGCCTTCGATCATGCGTTCCATGCGCAGCGGAACCGACGCGCGCACGTCGTTGTCGAACGCGCGCACCGTGCCCAGGAGCAGCGCTTCGTCGGGGATCACGTTAAACGTCGTTCCGCTTTCGAGCTTACCAACCGTAACGACCACTGCATCTTTTGGTGCGATTTCGCGACTAGCTATCGTTTGCAGCATCGTCACCAACTGCGCCGCAGCCACGATGGGATCGACCGACGTGTGCGGCATGGCGCCGTGGCCGCCCTTACCGATCAGCTTGATATCAAAACGATCGGACGACGCGAAGAACGGGCCGTCGCGTACGCCGATCTTTCCGACCTCGAGTCCGCTGTAGAGATGCAGCGCAAATGCGCGATCCACGTGCGGATTCTCGAGGGCCCCTTCGTCGATCATCATCTTAGCTCCGGCGGGGCCTTCTTCGCCAGGTTGGAAGCAAAACACAATCGTGCCCGCAACGTCTTCGCGATGCTTCGCCAACGCGCGCGCAGATGCAAGAAGAATCGCCATGTGCCCGTCGTGTCCGCACGCATGCATCACGCCGGCGTTCTGCGATGCGTACTCCGCGCCGCCGAGCTCGACGATCGGCAGCCCGTCCATATCCGCGCGCAGCAGCGTCACGGGTCCCGGTTTGCCGCCCTTGAGCGTTGCGAGGATTCCGTGCTTCGCAATGCCGCTGCGAATATCGTCAAACCTGCAGTCGGCTAACTCCGCAAGAATAAAGCCCGCGGTCTCGCGCTCTTCGAGCGACAGCTCCGGATGCGCATGAAAATGTCGCCGATAGCGAATCAGTTCATCAGTAGGAACGGCTAATGCGGCCATACCGCATAGGTTACGCTCCAACGCGCCTCGCTTCCCTTACGAGCCTACTTCCGTTGCCGAAAGAACCCGACGAAAAATACCGCCCAAACGAGAACCAGGTCGCAGCACACCATTATCGCAAAAAACCGCATATCGGGGTACACGCCATCGGAGGTCAATCTCGTCGCGGCCAGCGCACAAAACACAGCGCCAAGCGCTCCATACATAATCGCCGTCGTCACCGCTGAGAACCAATACGCTCGCGCATAGGCAACGTCGATCGAAAGACCTCGCTCTTGGGAACGCACGGTCGTCTCCTTCACATTCTTGAAGGTCGATAGCGTCACAAACCAAAGAAACGGCGCCAAAAGCAACGCGAACAAACCGGCTGGGCCGTGAGCGCGAACCATAGCGACGATGCCGCAGATTCCCCACGCCGCCACAATAACACGCGTGGCGATCATCAGCCGAGGGTGGCTGCGGCTTCCTTGAGGCGCAGGATTTCCTTGGAAGGGCGGGCGATACGTGTGACGTGGCCGAGCCTTTCGAGCGGTATGGACTGAGCGACGAACAGCTCGTGCAGATGCTGCGTACGATGCTAATGCACCGCACCCTAGAGGCCCGCGGCTTCCAACTCAACCGGCAAGGAAAGATTCCGTTTGCATCCTCCGGCGAGGGCCACGAAGCCGTGCAGGCCGGCGCTGCGATGGCGTTCGCGCGCGGTCAAGATTTGCTCGTTCCATATTATCGGGATGTCGGCTTAGTGCTCGGCATCGGGCTCACGCCCTACGAGGTGATGCTCTCGCTCTTCGCGCGCAGCGAGGACCGTTCGGGCGGGCGCCAACTTCCACATCACTATGCCAGTCGCCGCCTCGGGATTCAAACGATTTCATCGGTCATTGCGGCACAGTTGCCGCACGCGGTAGGAGCGGCATACGCGCTGCAGCGCAAAGGCGCCGCGAACCGTGCGGTACTCGTGACGTTCGGTGATGGCGCGACCAGCGAAGGCGAATGGCACGAATCGCTCAATTTCGCAGCCGTGCATAGCCTCCCGATCGTTTTTCTATGCGAAAACAACGAATGGGCGATCTCCACGCACATCTCACGGCAGATGGGGCAACCCGATGTCGCTAAGCGCGCAGTCGGCTACGGCATGCCCGGCGTCACCGTGAACGGCATGGACGCCCTGGCCTGCTATGCGGCTGTGCGCGATGCCCTACAGCTAGCCCACTCGGGGGGCGGTCCGTCCCTGGTGGAGGGAAAGTGCTACCGCTTCCTCTCGCACACCACCGATGACGATGATCGGACCTATCGCTCCCAGGAGGAGGTCGCCGAACGGCGCAAGGATGACCCCGTGCCGGCCTTCGAGGCTCTATTGATCGGCCGTGGGCTGCTGAGCGCCGAGGAAACGGCGTCCCTGAAGCAATCCATCCTCGAAGAGGCGAACGAAGCCACCGACCGGGCCGAGGCAGTCGGCTATGCTGCCCCCGCATCGCTACGGGAAGAAGTATACGGCGACGGGTACGAACCCTGGCAATAGCAGCTCCGACCGCGGTTGCTGACTCATAAGGACGATTCATGGCGAAGACCCACACTCAAGTGCACGGCACACTGGAGCGGCACGGCTTGTCCGACGAGCAGCTGCGCGCGATGCTGCGAAATATGCTGCTGCAGCGTCAGCTCGACAACCGCGGCTTTCAATTAAATCGCCAAGGCAAGGTGCCGTTCGCGCTGGGCAGCGAAGGGCACGAAGGGCTTCAGTCGGGCGCCGCGATGGCGTTTAATCGCGGCCAGGACATCCTGGCCCCCTACTACCGCGACCTTGGACTGTGTCTCGGCATCGGGCTCGATCCATACGAGATCTTGCTCTCCATCTTCGCTCGCGCTGCCGATCACAACGGCGGCCGTCAGTTTCCCAACCACTACTCGTCGAAGAAGCACGGACTGCTGTCGTTTTCATCGATTCTCGCGGCGCACATACCTCATGCAGTCGGTGCGGCATACGCCATGAAGCTACGCAAGCAGAGCGGACGCGCGGTGCTGGTCACCTGCGGTGACGGCACGACGAGCGAAGGCGAGTGGCACGAGTCCATGAACTTTGCAGCCATTCACAAACTGCCGCTGGTCATGTTGGTGGAAAACAACGAATGGGCCATCTCCACGCCGCTGAGCTTACAGATGGGTCAGCCGGAAATTTGGAAGCGCGCCGAGGGTTACGGCATGCCCGGATTGCGTTTCAACGGATTCGACCCCATAGAAAGCTACGACGCGGTACGCCAAGCAATGGAGCGTGCGCGCTCCGGCGGCGGACCGACGCTGCTCGAAGGCATGTGTTACCGCTTCTTGGCGCACTCCACCGACGACAACGACATGACGTACCGCACGCGCGAGGAAGTTTCCGCATATCGCAAGCTCGATCCCGTGCCAAAATTCGAGCAGTTGCTGACCGATCTTGGCATCATGACGGCGCACGACATCGCCGCCATGAAGAAAGACGTGCTGCACCAAACGAACGAAGCGACCGATCGCGCCGAAGCGATGCCGTATCCGCAACCTGAAGATCTCTATAAGAACGTGTACGAAGGAGCGTGGCAGCCATGGCTGTGATGACCAACGTCGAAGCGGTGCGCACGACACTGCATGGCGCGCTCGCAAACGACGAACGCGCGCTCATCATCGGCCAAGATGTCGGCGCGCGCGGCAACGTCTTCCTTATCACCAAAGATTTCATCAAAGAGTTCGGCAAGGAACGCGTGATCGACGCGCCCATCGCCGAAGCGTCGATCGTTGGCATCGCGGTCGGTATGGCGATGGAAGGGTTACGCCCCATTGCCGAGATTCAGTTTGCCGATTTCATCTACCCGGCGTTCAACCAAATCGTCGGCGAAGCGGCTAAGACGCGCTATCGCAGCAACGGCGAATATACGTGCCCGCTGGTCATTCGCACGCCCTACGGCGGTGGCGTGCGTGGCGCCCTCTCGCACTCCGTTTCGATCGAGGCGCTCTTTTATCACGTTCCCGGCTTGAAGATCGTAGCTCCGTCGTTTCCCGCGGACGTAAAAGGTCTGCTCAATGCGGCGATCGACGATCCCGATCCGGTGCTCTTCCTCGAGCACAAAAAAACGTATCGCCTCATTAAGAGCGAGGTGCCCGACGGCCATTACACGATTCCGCTGGGCAAAGCAAACGTGCTTAAAGAAGGCGCGCAGCTCAGCGTGGTATCGTACGGCTTGTACGTGCATTGGGCGCTCGAAGCCGCAAAGAGTTTGGAGCGCAACGGCATGTCGGTCGAAGTGATCGACCTGCGTTCGATCCGCCCGATGGATCGTCATACGATTTTGGAATCGGTGCGCAAGACGCACAAGTTGTTAATCGTGCACGAAGACAACAAGTTCGGCGGCATCGGTGCGGAGATTAGCGCCATGGTCGCCGAGGAAGCGCTCTTCGAACTCGACGCGCCCATCCGCCGTTTGGCCGCGCCCGACGTGCCCGCCATGGGCTACGCGCTGCCGCTCGAAGAGGAGTACATGTCGTCGCCCGACGAGATTGCCGCCGCAATGCGCGAGATGGTGAAGTTCTGATGCCGACTACGATTACGATGCCGCAATTAGGTGAAACGGTAACCGAAGGCACCGTCGAACGCTGGCTTAAGCAACCCGGCGACACCGTTGAAAAATACGAACCGTTCGTCGAAGTCTCCACCGATAAGGTAAACTCCGAAGTGCCCGCTCCGGTCACGGGCACGCTGCGCGAAGTGCTGGTGCAAGAAGGTCAAACCGTCGCAACCGGCACGCCGATCGCCATCATCGACGATGTCGGCAGCGTCTCCGCGTCCGCACACGCCGCACCGAAAACAACGTCCGAACCCGCGCCGCAGGCGCCCGCGCCGCAGGCGCCCGCGCCCAAAGCCGGACATTCTGCCAATGGTCACGCCGGAAGCGAGGTACCTGTGCCCGCCGATGCGCTGCGCGGCACCTCGCCCGCGGTGCGTCGTCTCGCGCGCGAACACAGCATCGACGTGCGCAAGCTCTCCGGCAGCGGCGCCGGCGGACGCGTCACCGCCGCCGACGTGCTGGGCGCAGCCAGGAACGACGGCACGGCGGCCACGCCCGCATCTCGCGGTGGCTCCGGGCGCTACAGTTCGCCCGTTCCCGGCACCGTGATCCCACTGAGTACTGCACGACGCATCATCGCCGAACGTATGGTGGAATCCAAACACACCGCGCCGCACGCGTGGTCCACGGTGGAGATCGACGTCAGCGGAGCGTGGAAGTGGCGCGAACACGAGAAGGCCGCGTTCGAGCGCGAGACCGGCTACAAACTCACGCTGCTGCCCTTCTTCATTCGCGCCGTCGTGGAATCGCTCGCAGCATTTCCGCTGATGAACGCGCGCTTTGCCGAGGACGGCATTCACGTGCACGGCGATGTTAACGTCGGCATCGCGGTCGGTCTGCCCGACAATCTGGTCGTACCCGTAATCAAAAATGCTAACGATCTTTCCATCAAAGGCCTCGCCATGGCCTCAGCCGACTTGATCGACCGCACGCGCAAGAGCAAACTGACGGCCGACGACGTTCGCGGCGGCACGTTTACCGTCAACAACAACGGTGCGAACGGTTCGATCCTCTCCGCGCCAATCATCAACGGCGGCCAGGCCGGTATCGTCACGATGGAAGCGGTCGTCAAACGCCCAGTCGTCATCAAGGACGACGCCATCGCGATCCGGCACATGATGAACGCCTGCTTGTCTCTCGACCATCGCGTGGTTGACGGATACGTCGCCAGTGGTTTCCTGGCCGACTTGAAAAAGCGTCTTGAAGCGATGGGGCCAAACGGCGTACTATAGTTTCCATGCAAATTCGCAAGCACTTCCGGTTTGAGGCCGCACACGTGCTGCCGCATCATCCCGGAAAATGCGGCCGCATGCACGGACACTCGTACCGCCTCGACGTCACCGTCCGCGGCCCGCTGCACGATAGCGGACCGGCTGCGGGCATGGTCGAGGACTTCGAGACGATCAAGACGGTCGTCAAACGCCACGTCGTCGAAGTGCTGGATCACCAAACTCTCAACGACATCGTCGCCAATCCCACCGCCGAACTCATCGTGCTGTGGATATGGCAAACGCTGCAACCGCAGCTCGCTGGCCTCGACGAACTCGTCCTCTGGGAGACCGATACCTCGTGCGCCGTGCTGCGCCGAGCCGACATTGCATCGTGACCGTCCAGCTCTCAGAGATCTTCTACAGCGTGCAAGGCGAAGGAACGTGGACCGGAACGCCGGCCGTCTTCGTGCGCTTGGCCGGGTGCAATCTCGCCTGCGATTTTTGCGATACCGATTACGCGCTCAAGTTCGTTGCGAGCGTGAGCGACGTCGTAGCGCGCGTTCGCGCCGAGGGCGGCGACTGTCCGATGGTGATCCTCACCGGTGGCGAACCGCTGGCACAGGCCGCGACGCCCGCGCTGATCGACGCGCTACGCGCCGACGGGCGCCGCGTGCACATCGAATCCAATGGAACGATCTACACCGAGCTCCCCGACGACGTGTGGCTGTGCGTGTCGCCCAAAGAGCGTGTGGATCCGCGCATGGCCAAACGCGCCAACGAGGCCAAGCTGATCGTGGATAAACGCGTCCCCGAAGAGCATCTGCCGCTCTTTGTCGACAAGTCCACCGTGCTGCTACAACCCGAAGGCAACAAACCCGTCAACGTGCAGATCGCGATCGACTACGCCAAGCGTCACCCCGCGCGCTTCAAACTCTCTTTGCAGACGCATAAGTTCATCGGCGTACGATGATTCTTCTGACGTGCGCCGTCGCCAAAGAGTTGGCGTTTCTCGCGCCGCGCAACGGCGTCGAACTTTTGGTAACGGGCGTCGGGCCGGTGGAGGCCACCGCCAACGTCTCGCGCGCGCTCGCACAGAGCCGTTACGATCTCGTTATCAACGCGGGCATCGGAGGCGCGTTCGCTAACTGCGCGCAGATCGGCGACGGCGTGGTTGTCTGCGAAGAACGCATGGAGCTCGATCTCGAAACCGGCGGCGCGATAACGTTGCCCGGCGGACTGGTCGTTGCCGATCGCGCTAACTCATCGCTCGATTTGTCGGATCGGCTGATGGAACTCGGCTTTGCGCCGTTGCGGGGCATTACCGTGACGCGCGTTACCACCACCGACGCGACCGCGCAGCGCCTGTACGAGAACGGCGCACAGGTCGAAACGATGGAAGGCTTCGCCGTGCTGCGCGCGGCCGACATCGCGGGCGTCGCCGCCATCGAGCTGCGCGGCATCTCCAATCGCGTCGGCGACCGCGACTGCAACGGTTGGGATTTCTCTGCCGGCGTTGCCGGACTGCAGCGCGTGCTCGACGCACTGCTCGCACTCGTCGCCCAACCGGAATAACATGTATAAACTCGCCTATTCGCCCTGCCCTAACGATACCTACATCTTTGCGGCGCTCGCCAACGGGCTGATTCCCGATGCGCCCGAGGTGCGCGTCGTATTCGAAGACATTCACGAACTCAACCGGTCCGCCGAGATGGGCGAGTACGCGCTGACGAAAGTGAGTTACGGGGCGATTCCACACTTAATGGAACATCACCGCATCCTGCGCGCGGGCGGCGCGCTGGGGAACGGTTGCGGGCCGCTCCTGGTCACGCGGCCCGGCGAGAGCATGAAGCTCGAGGACTACCGAGATCGCCTCATCGCGATACCCGGCGAACGCACGACCGCGTTCATGTTGCTGCAACTCGCGCTTGGTGCGCGCCCGCCATCGCTGCATTTGCGTTTCGACACGATCGTGCGCGCGGTTGCCGATGGCACGGTCGACGCCGGCTTGATCATTCACGAATCACGCTTCACGTATCAAGAAGAGGGCTTAGTTCAAGTTGCCGACATGGGTGACTGGTGGGAGTCGCAGACCGCCTTGCCAATTCCGCTGGGCGCTATCCTCGTGCGCGACGACATCGCACTCGATCGAGCGCGCGACCTGGACGACGCGATCCGCCGTAGCCTAGCCTTCGCGCGCGCAAACGAATCGGCGATCATGCCGTACGTCCGCGAGCACGCGTTCGAAATGGACGACGACGTGATGCGCAAACACATTGCGCTCTACGTGAACGACTACAGCGTCGACGTTGGAGACACGGGCATGCGCGCCGCTGCCGAGCTCTTTGCGCGCGCCGGAAAGGCCGGTATCCTCAAACAAGAAGCTCGGCCGCAGTTCGTATAGCATGACACGCGAGGTGCCTGGCGAACGGATCGACATGCGATTTGCAGTTGTTTTCGTCGGCGTTCTAGCGCTGTGCGCCTCGTTCTTGGCACCGGCTTCCGCCGGCACGCTGCCTCCGGCGAAGGTCACGCTGGGCGATGAAGTCTTCCTCAACAGCGCTTGGCACCAACTTGACGGCCGCTGCATCGGCATCATCACCAATCAAACCGGCGTCACGTCGCGGCTCGTCAACATCGTCGACGCGGTCCGCGCCAACAAACGCATCTGCCTCAAAGCGATCTATTCGCCGGAGCATGGGCTACGCGGCGATCACGTCGCCGGCGCTTTCGTGTCGTCGTATACAGACCCGCGCACCGGCCTACCGGTGTATAGCCTTTACGGTAAGCAAAAGATTCCCAATGCCGCCATGCTCAAGGGCGTCGACGTGCTGGTGTTCGACATTCAAGACGTCGGCGCGCGCCCGTACACGTTCGTCTCCACGATGGCCGACGCCATGAAAGCCGCCGCCAAATATCATAAAGCGTTTTGGGTGCTCGACCGACCCAATCCGGTCGGCGGTCAACTTGTCGAAGGACCCGTGCTCGATCCGAACTTCTCGTCGTTCATCGGACTCTATCCAATCGCGATGCGTCACGGCATGACGGTCGGCGAACTCGCCGAGATGTTCAACAACGCCTTCGGCATTCACGCCGATCTTCACGTCATCAAGATGGTTGGCTGGACGCGCTCGATGCTGTGGCCCGATACCGGCCTCCAATGGGTGCAGTCGTCGCCCAACATTCCCGAGTGGTCTACCGCGCTCGTCTATCTATCCACCGGTCTCGTGGACAGCATGGGTCTCAACGGTGGCATCGGCACGACGAAGCCCTTCAAATATGCCGGAGCCTACCAGCTCGACGCATACGCGTTCGCTGCGCGCATGAACGCGCTCGACCTATCCGGCGTGTACTTCCGCCCCGCATACTGGTCGCCGCTATTCGGTTTTTGGACTGGCAAGGATCTGGGCGGCGTCGAGCTCGTTCCCTACGATCCGCAAACGTTCCAGCCGGTACGCACCGCCGTCAACCTGCTGGTACAGGCGCGCAAGATAGCGCCCAATACCATCAAGCCACATAGCGATCGCGCAGTGGACATCGACTGGGGCACCAATACGTTACGTCTCGGCATCATGTCCGGCAAATCCGCCAGGCAAATCGAAGCCGGGTGGCGGCCTCGCCTTCTCCAGTTTGAAGCCCTACGCAAAAAGTATCTGTTGTATAAGTAGCGACTCGCTCGAAATGACATGGGGGGAGCGGCGTCCAAGAGGCTAACGTGCTCCTGGAACGCCTTATCGATGCGGTTGGACGCGAGAGCGTTAAGACCGATCCCGAAGATCTCTCCGTCTATTCATTCGACGCCTACTCGCAGAGCAGGACGCCAAATGCGGTCGTGCTTCCCGCCAACGCGCGCGACGTATCGGCAGTCGTGCGTATTGCGCGCGAGTGCGGCGAACCGATCGTCGCGCGCGGCGCGGGCACAGGTTTATGCGGTGCCGCAACGCCAGTAGACGGCGGCGTCTTGATGTCGTTTGCGCGCATGAATCGCGTGCTTGAACTCGATGCGCGCAATCGTCGCGTGCGCGTGCAGCCTGGACTCATCAATCTCGATCTTTCTAAGCAGGTCGCATCCAGCGGCCTGTTCTACGCGCCGGATCCGTCATCGCAAAAAGCGTGCACGATCGGCGGCAACATCGGCACCAACGCCGGAGGGCCGCATTGCCTTTCGTACGGCACGACCGTTAACCACGTCCTCGGGCTAGAAGTCGTCGACGAGTTTGGCGAAGTGTTCACCACCAGCGTCGACGATAGCGGTTACGATCTCACCGGTATGCTAGTCGGCAGCGAAGGCACGCTCGGCGTCGTCACCTCCGCATGGGTGCGGCTGTTAAAGATGCCGGAGTCCGTGCGCGTTTGGGTGGCGGCATTCACCGACGTGGAGGCGGCATCCGAAGCGGTCTCGGCGATCATCGGCTCCGGCATCGTTCCGACCGCGCTCGAGATGATGGATAACGTCATCATCAAACTCTGCGAAGCGATGTATCATTCGGGCTTCCCCACGGACGCGGGCGCCGTACTCATGATCGAGAACGCCGGCATCGAAGACGACATGGACGGCTACGAAGAAAAAATCGAGCGCATCTGCAAGCAGTGCGGTTCGATCTCGTGGCGCAGCGCCCGCACCGCCGCCGAACGCGACGTACTATGGGCCGCGCGCAAAGGCGCCTTCGGCGCCACGGGGCGCATCGCGCCTAACTGTTATCTGCAAGACGTGGTCGTGCCGCGCACCAAGCTGCCGCAGATGCTCACGTTCGTTGAGAACGCGGCCAAGTCGCACGACTTGCCGATCGGCAACGTCTTTCACGCCGGCGACGGTAACCTGCACCCATTGCTGATGTACGACCGTCGCGATAAGCGTCAAGTCGACGCAGTCAAGAACGCAGGCAACGAGATTCTCTCGGCAGCCGTCGATTTGGGCGGCACGATCTCCGGCGAACACGGCATCGGTTACGAGAAGCGCGACACGCTGCCGCGCATCTTCAACGGGGACGATCTGGGGGCGATGCAACGCGTGCGCGACGTTTTCGATTTGAAGCGTAATTTCAATCCCGATAAAATCTTCCCGGCGAGCGCGTCGTGCGAGGAAGTACGATGATCTCCGATACGCCGCGCCGCGTTGCGCCGAAGACTGTCGAGGACCTTGCCGCGCTGCTCGCGCAATGCGCCGCTTCCGGAGAACGCGTGAGCGTGCGAGGCGGGGGCACGCTGGCCGGTATGGGCAACCTCGGCGCGCCGGTGCAGGTGGAAATCTCTACGCACGGCCTGCGCCGCATGCTCGTGCACGAGTTTCACGACCTCACCGCGTCCGCGCAGGCGGGCATGACGCTTGGAGCGTTCGCCGACGAGTTGGGCAAACACGGACAGTTCGTGCCGCTCGATGCTCCGCTGCGCAAAACCGCCACTCTCGGCGGCACGCTGGCGGCCGGATGGCTCGGGCCGCGTCGCCACGTCTACGGGCGGGGCCGCGACTACGTCATCGGATCGCAGACCGTGCTCGCCGACGGAACAATCGTGAAAGCCGGCGGCATGGTGGTAAAAAACGTCAGCGGCTACGACATGAGCAAACTCTATATCGGTTCGTTCGGAACGCTGGGCGTTCTGACACGGCTTAATTTTAAAACGATGCCCATACCGGAGCGCGCGCGCGCATTCGTAGCGAAGCTGCCTCTCGGCTCGCGCTCGCGCACGATCGCGCAACTGCAGCAACTGGTGGCGGTACCGACCGCTGCATTTTGGATCGAAGGCTTCACGAAGACGATCGATGGCGAAGACGGCGACGAAGGCCGTATCGTCGTCCTCCTCGAGGGAACGCCGGCCGCGCTGGAACGCGCTACGCTAGACCTGCGCTCGGCCATCGGCCGCGCGGGTGTTCCCGAAGCGCACGTCGTCGATACCGGCGCGCGCGAACTCTTCGAACGCGTGCTCGATGCGTACGTCGCAAGCGTCTCCGATCGCTCTGCAACCTATCGCATCGCTTCGCTTCCCGACGCGACGGAGGCGCGTGCCAAGGCCGCGCGCGCACTTGCGTTGGGCTTCGGCCTGCGCGTCGATTCCATCGTAGACGCGATGAACGGCGACGCAATCCTGCGCGTCTCCGACCGCGACACGCGCGAGTTCGTAACGAAAATCGAACTCTTCGACGACGCGTTGCACGACGCAGAGCCCGCCGCGCGTCTGATCGCTACCCAGTGCGCGTCACGCGGATCGCTCGATGCCTGGGGCGCTCCGCCCGCGTCCATCGAGAAGATGCGCGCGGTGAAGGCGCGCTTCGATCCCAGCGCAATGCTCAACCCCGGCCGATTCGTCGGCGGCATCTAGCGTCGTTGTCGCTCGCCGGGGAGATCCGCTGGGCGGTTCGCCACGTGCTCGCCTCGCGCGAACGACGGCGGTTTCTGCTTTCTGGCGGCATCGGCGGCGTGCGCGATCTACTGCGCTTCTTGCGCGTCGTGGTGCCGCAGGCGGCAAGTGCCCTCACCGCCATCGAAGCCGACGCGCGGGCGATTCCAGATGACGAGTTGCGCGCGCAAGCGCTCGCGAGCGTACGGGGCAAAGCCTATCACGTTGCCGGCGGCTGCATTCTGGCAACGTATCTGCCGCGCGAGGAAGCGCGAAGGTACATCGAGATCGTCGCGCCGTTGGAATCGATCTACGATTATCTCGACAACTTGTGCGACCGGCATCCCGACGTAGTGACGCAGGCGTATCCGGTACTCCACGAAGCGATCGCCGATGCGCTCGATCCCGCGCGCGGCACGCACGATTACTACGCGCTCGGCCCCAGCGGCAGCGATGGCGGCTATCTAACCCGGCTGGTAGAGCGCTCGCAGCGCAGCATCCGCGCGCTCGCGAGCCACGAGGCCCTGGCTGTACGGTTCGCCGAGGCTGCGGCCTTCTACAGCGGCCTGCAGTCGTATAAGCACCTGCCCCCGGGAGAGCGCGAGAGCGCCTGCCTAGCGTGGTTCGCCGGCTATCGAGAGCGCTTCCCAGGGCTGGAGTGGTTCGAGTTCGCCGCGGCGGCAGGGTCGCAGTTCCAGGTTTACGTGCCGCTCTTTCTGTTGGCGGCCGGGGAACGCGCTGCATTAGAGGCGGGCTACGACGCCTATTTCCCGGCCGTGGCCGCCCTTCACGTGCTGCTGGACGCCTTTATCGATCAGTCCGAGGACCGCGAGCATAGCGAACTGAACTTGTATTGTTGCTACGGGGAGGCGGCCAAAGCTTGCCGACGATTCGCCTCGCTCGCGCAACGGGCGTACGCGTCGTTCGATGGCTTACCGCATCCGCAGCGGCACCGGTTTCTGCTGCGTACGATGGCGCTATTTTATCTCACGCATCCGAAGCTGTACGATCAGCATCTCGACGCGCCGGCGCGCGCACTGCTGGCATCGTTCGAACGCCCCGCATCATAACGGGAGGAATCATGCTTACCGTACGACCGTTCGTCGCCGCCGTCATTGCCGCGGCCTTCATCTGCACGACGCCGTGCGCGCGCGCCGACGCACCCACGCAAGCGGCCGCGGAGTCGCAGTTGCTCGACATCATCACCGCGCAGGGCCCCCTGCACACCACGCGCATACTCAACCGGCACAGCCATTATGCAGGCACGCCCGGCGATCGCGCGCTCGCATATTGGATGCGCGATCGCTTGGAGGAGGACGGCTTCGACGCGACGATCGAGCCGTTCACCACCTTGGTGTATACCCCCGAGAAGCTCGTTCTGCAGTTGATGACTACGCCGCGCGTAGACTTCGATCTGCGCGAAGGCCGCATCGCGAGCGACCCAGACGGATCGCGGCCCGATGCAGGCCTGCCATTTAACGCCGGTAGCGGAAGTGCCGACATTACGAAGCCCGTCGTCTATGCGGCCGCCGGCATGCCGAGCGATTATGCCGCGCTCGCCAAAGCGGGCGTAGACGTGCGCGGCAAGATTTTGCTGATCCGCTACGGCGCAGAGTTTCGCGGCGATCTCGCCGCGCGCGCACAAAAGGGCGGCGCCGCCGGGGTACTGTTTTACAACGACCCGGTCGATCTGCAGGCGGCGCCATATCCCAACGGAGCGGGCAGCCCATTGGTGGGCACGCAGCGCGGTACCGTTGACGGTCCGCTGCGAATTCCAGTTCTACCTATCACGGGCCTTACCGCGCAGCGCATTCTACAGGCGATTCACGGCACGCCGTCACCGGTTGCATTCCGCGGCAAGCTCGATGCATCGTACGACTACGGACAAAGCGCGTCGCCCGTGCACATGAACGTGCAGATGGTCGGCAAGATGACGACACTCTGGAACACCATCGGCACGATCGTCGGCAAAGATCCCGCGCAAAGCGTCGTGCTCGGCGCACATCGCGACGCGTGGGTCTATGGCGCCACCGATAACGGCTCGGGCATCTCTACGGAGTTAGAAGCCGCACGCGCGCTGGGCTATCTTCACAAGAGTGGCTGGCAACCGGAGCGCTCGATCGTGGTAATTGGGTGGGACGGCGAAGAGATCGGCGAGCGCGGATCGGCGCAGTACGTCGACGCGCATCGTAACGATCTGCTGGCCGGCTGCATCGCATACATCAACGCCGACGAAGTGACTACCGGGCAACGTTTTGAATCCGACGCGGTCGCGGCACTCGCGCCGCAGGTGAATTCCGCCGCACGCGTAGTGCGCGATCCGCATGAAAACGGACGTTCGTTGCTCTCAAAATGGCGCGCTCAAAAAGGCGGCGCGGTCGTCGAGCGGCCCGGCGGCGGATCCGATTTCGAATCGTTTCTCTATACGTTGGGCACGCCGATTTTGGAAGTCGGCTTTTACGGGCCATTCGGCGTCTATCATTCTGCGTATGACGATACGTCGTGGGCGCTAAAGTTCGGCGATCCCACGTTTGCGAATCACCGCGCGGAAGCGCAGATGCTTGCTCTGTTCGCGATGCGGTTCGCGCAAAACGAACTGCTGCCGTATAACTTCGCGAACTATGCTTCGCTGATGCACCTAGGATTGGCCGATCTGACGAAGACCGCAAAAGATCCGGCCGCGCTGCAGGTCCTCACGCGCGCCGTAAATCGCTTCGGCGGTGCGGCCGCCGCGTTCGACGCGCATCCGAATCCCAAACGCAACTCCGACGCCTTCGCCGCGGTCAAAGAACTCGATCTCCTGGTGTATGGCGTAAGCGGGTATGGCTCGGTTGCGTTTCCAAAACTCGCGCAAGCACTTGCTGAAGGCAACGCGTCAGCACAAGTCGCCGCAGCCGCTGCCGCAATCGACGATGCTACGAACCGGCTAAAATAGGGAATAGGTCGAGCGTGAACGTTCTCATCCTCGGAGCCCGTGGCTTTATCGGCAAGCATCTGATCGCTGCCTTGCAAGCCCGTGGTGACACCGTTCGAGCGGCGTCATTGCGTGATCCTTTCGGTGCCGCAAGTCACGCGAGCGGCTGCGATGCCATCGTCAATCTCGCAGGCGCTCCCATCGCACAGCGGTGGTCACCGCGCGTCAAACGCGAGATCGAGGAGAGTCGCACACAACTGCCGCGCAAGTTTTTAGATGCGCTCGGCGGCATCACCGAGCGTCCGCGCACGTACGTCTCCGCGTCGGCCATCGGTTTCTACGGCACCAGCGAGACGCAAACGTTCGTCGAATCGAGCCCTCCCGGCAACGACTTTCTCGCCCACGTATGTGCGCGTTGGGAAGACGTCGCCTGGGAAGCGCGCGCCCTGCGCATGCGCGTAACTTGTGTTCGAACGGCGCTCGCGCTCGGCACCGACGGCGGAGTACTAGCACGGCTGCTGGCGCCGTTTCGCGCGGGGTTAGGCGGCTCAATAGGTAACGGCAAGCAGTGGTTTTCGTGGGCGCACGTCGACGACGTGGTGGGGATCTATCTCATGGCGCTCGACGGCGTGGACGGCGTGCTCAACGCATCATCTCCGCATCCCGTCACGAATGCCGAGTTCGCAAAGACCCTTGGCGACGTGCTTCATCGGCCGAGCGTTCTACCCGTCCCTACCTTTGCGCTAAAAGCGATGTTCGGCGAAGGCGCGCGCGCGATGCTCGAGGGTCAGCGCGTGCTGCCCGAACGTACGCTCGCGATGGGCTATACGTTCGAGCATTCGACGTTGCGCGAGGCGCTGACGGCGCTGGTATCCCGCCGCTGACTACGTCGCCGCGGCGACTTCGAATTCCAGTGACTCGAGATGTTTTTCTGCGTCGATCGCCGCTTTGCATCCGGCACCCGCTGCGGTAATTGCCTGTTTGTAGCGCAGATCGTTCACGTCGCCGGCCACAAACACGCCCTCCACGTTAGTGGTAGTGCCGTCGGCCGAGGCGATGTAGCCGCTGTCGTCGAGATCGATCTGTCCTTGAAAAATCCCGGTGTTGGGCGTATGGCCGATCGCGATGAAGAGCGCGTCTGCATCGAAATCGAAGACGCTGTCGTCGTTTACGTTGCGTAGGCGCAATCCCGTCATGTGATCGTCGCCCAGCACTTCGTCCACGACGGTATTCCAAATAAAATCGATCTTCGGATGCGATGTGGCACGCGCCGCCATAATTTTACTTGCTCGCAGGCCCTCACGTCGGTGAATGACGGTCACCTTATGCCCGAAGCGCGTGAGGAACAGCGCTTCTTCCATCGCCGAGTCGCCGCCGCCAACCACGACGATGTGCTTGTCGCGAAAAAATGCCCCGTCGCAGGTAGCGCACGTGGAAACGCCGCGTCCGCGCAGTTTCTCCTCGCCGGGAATCTCCAGCCAGCGCGCGCTCGCTCCGGTAGCGATAATAACCGTCTTCGCGTGATATTCATCGTCGTTGGTGCGCACGATCAAACGCGGACCGGTGAAGTCCACAGACGTTACATCCATGTTTTCAATGCGCGCGCCAAAGCGCTCGGCCTGCTCGCGGAACTTGATCATGAGATCCGG
>CAJDWF010000010.1_pt1 | contig 42892 bp, 35 predicted proteins | sample 7391541 | NCBI WGS metagenome assembly CAJDWF01 (sample SAMEA7055727, study PRJEB34461) | soil metagenome | biome: terrestrial ecosystem; feature: Peninsula; material: soil | place: Antarctica | collected 2016
CGATTACGGTATTCGCGCCGATCGGCTACGCTTCTACGAGCTGGCGCCCGAAGAGCGGCCGCATTACGCCAAGGCCGGCGTGGACGTCGAGTACCTGTTCCCCTGGGGATGGGGCGAGCTCGAGTCCATCGCGCACCGCGGCACCTATGATCTCGACGCTCACATGAAACTTTCGGGCAAAGATCTGAGATTTTTCGACGAGGCCGGGAAGAAACACTATACGCCGATTCTCATCGAGAGTTCGGCGGGGATGGATCGCACGACACTAACGATGCTGATCGATGCTTACGAGCGGGAGACTTCGGTCGATCCGAACGGCAAGCAGACCGAGCGGGTCGTGCTGCGGTTCCATCCAAAGATCGCGCCGGTTCAAATCGCGGTCTTCTCGCTGGCACGCAACAAACCGGAGTTGGTTGAGCGTGCACGCGCTATCGAAGCAAGGTTGCGTTCCACGTACCGTACGCAGTACGACGAAGGCAACATCGGACAACTCTACCGACGCCAAGACGAGATCGGCACGCCGCTCTGCCTTACAGTCGACTTTGAAACGCTGGACGATGCGAGCGTCACCGTACGCGATCGCGACTCCATGCGGCAGGAGAGGATTGCTATCGATGCGCTCGACCACTACCTCGGAGAAAAGCTCTAGCGGCGCGGCCGAAAAATACGTCTATCGTTTTGAGGAAGGCAGCGCTGCGATGCGCGACCTCCTCGGCGGCAAAGGTGCCGGCCTAGCGGAGATGACCACGGCCGGGTTGCCGGTGCCCAGCGGCTTCACCATCACCACGCAGGCGTGCCTGGAATATTTTTCAGGCGGCGACCGCTTTCCCAACGGCCTGGAAGATCAGGTCTACGATGCGATGCGTGGTTTAGAGCGGAGCACCGAGAAGCGTTTTGGCGGATCTGCCGATCCGCTGCTGGTGTCGGTGCGCAGCGGCGCTCGCGTGTCGATGCCCGGCATGATGGATACGATCCTCAACCTGGGTCTGAACGACTCTACGGTTGAGGGTTTGGCGGCGCTGAGCGGCAACTCGCGCTTTGCGTGGGATGCGTATCGGCGTTTCATCGCGATGTTTTCGACGGTCGTGCTGGGCATCGACAAAGAGCTTTTCGAAGAGCGCATCGAGGCGCGCAAGCACGAACTGGGCGTGACGACCGACCCGGAACTCGGTGCGGAAGCGTGGAAAGCGTTGGTCGAGCAGTTCAAAGGCATCGTGCGCGACGCGACCGGCGCGGAGTTTCCGCAAGGCGTGGACGAGCAACTGCGATTGGCAATCGCGGCCGTCTTCGATTCATGGAACTCGAAACGCGCAATCGATTATCGGCGGTTCAACAAAATCTCCGACGACTGGGGCACGGCGGTCAGCGTGGTCTCGATGGTATTCGGCAACCTCGGGGACGATTCGGGCACGGGCGTGGCATTCACGCGCGATCCGAATACTGGCGAACGCAAGCTCTTCGGCGAGTATCTGCGTAATGCGCAAGGTGAAGACGTGGTGGCGGGCATCCGCACGCCCGAGAAGATCGCCGATCTCGAACGTTCGCAGCCGGGCATCTACAAGCAATTTCTCGATATCGCGCAGCGTTTGGAGCGGCACTACCGCGACATGCAAGACATTGAGTTCACCGTGGAGAGCGGCAAGCTGTACATGCTTCAGACGCGTTCGGCCAAGCGTAGCGCGGAAGCGGCCGTGCGCGTGGCGCTCGACATGGCGGACGAAGGGCTCATCGAGAAGAGCGAGGCGCTCGGGCGCGTAGATGCGGCATCGCTCGATCAGCTCTTTCACGCGCGCATCGATCCGAAACACGTCTACGATGTTGCGGCAAAGGGGCTCAACGCATCGCCTGGAGCGGCGACGGGACAGGTCGCATTCGATGCCGATACCGCGGAAGAATGGGGAAAGGCGGGCCGCGACGTCATTTTGGTGCGCGTCGAGACCGCACCGGACGACGTGCATGGTATGATCGCGTCGCGCGGCATTCTCACGCAAAAGGGTGGCGCCACGTCGCACGCTGCCGTGGTGGCACGCGGCATGGGCTTGCCGTGCGTGGCGGGCTGCGACGCCATTCGCGTCGATCGCCGCAAGAAAACGATGACGATCGGCGAGCACGAGCTCGCCGAAGGCGATTGGATCACGATCGACGGTAGCGTCGGACACGTGATCATCGGTAGACTCGATTTGGTGGTGCCCCCGGCGGAACTGCCGGAGTGGCTGGCGCGCTTTCTGTCTTGGGCCGACGGCATGTCGCGCATGCACGTATGGGCCAATGCCGATACGCCGCAAGACGCGCGCAAGGCGCGCGAGTTGGGCGCCGTCGGGATCGGTCTGTGCCGCACCGAGCATATGTTCATGGCGCAAGACCGCCTGCCGATCGTTCAAGAGATGATCTTGGCCAGTACGTTGGACGAGCGCGCGTCGGCGCTGGAACGCCTGCTGCCGATTCAACGCTCCGATTTCGAAGGCATCTTGGAAGCGATGGCGGGCCATCCGGTGACGATTCGCTTACTGGATCCGCCGCTACACGAGTTTTTGCCGTCGCTTGAAACGCTCTTGGTCGAAACGACGGAACTGCGCGTTCGCGAGGGCGTCGATTCGCGGGCGTTTCTAGAAAAACAGCGATATCTCAAACGCGTGCAGCAGCTGCACGAAGTCAATCCCATGCTGGGATTGCGCGTCTGCCGTTTGGGCATTGTCTATCCAGAGATCTATGCGATGCAGGTGCGCGCGATTTTCGAGGCTGCATGCGCGTTGAAGAAGCGCGGTGTGGACGCGCGGCCCGACGTGATGATTCCGGGCGTCGGAACGCCCGAAGAGATGCGCTTCACGGCCGACGCGGCGCGCGCCGTCGCAGATGCCGTGATCGAAGAGCAGGGCGCGATCTTAACGTATCGCGTCGGCACGATGATCGAGCTGCCGCGAGCGTGCGTGGTCGCGGGAGACCTCGCGCGCGACGCGCAGTTCTTCTCGTTCGGCACGAACGATCTCACGCAGACGACCTACGGCTACAGCCGTGACGACGCGGAGGCGAGCTTTATCCCGCGCTACTTAGAAAAGGGCATCTTGGAGAACGACCCATTCCAAGTGCTCGATCGGCGTGGCGTGGGCATGCTGATGCGTCAGGCAGTCGACGCCGGCCGCGCATCGCGCGGCGACATCAAGATCGGCATCTGCGGCGAGCACGGGGGCGAGCCGTCGAGCATCGCGTTCTGCGCGGCGCTGCGGCTCGACTACGTGTCGTGCTCTCCCTACCGCGTGCCCATCGCGCGACTGGCCGCAGCGCAAGCCGCTATCGGAGCGATTTCGTAAGCACGTCGCGGCGAACGAAGAGCTTGCGCCAGTGGGCCTTGCCGGTCATGCGGGCGATCAGGTCGGACGCCTGGCGCGCATCCACGACACCGTCGTGAGTCTGCACCCATACGGTTGCGCCGCCGTCGGCGGCGACCAGCGGTAGGCGGTGCAGCACTTGCGATTGCTCGTCTGCCCACACGTTGGCGTCGCCGTAGCGTTCGCGTAGCTCGCGGTCACGTTTTTCGAACGCATCCAAATCACTCTCCGCGTTGAACTCTGCGGCGAGCTTATAGATGCGCTGACGTTCGCGCAGCGCGCGCGCCGATTCACTTTGCGTTTCGCGCAGATCGTTGAGCACGCGAAAGTCGTCCCAGCGTAAAAACTCGTCAATGGGATCGAGCGCGTGTGGATCGGGCCACAGTTCGCGTAAGACTTGATGCAGGATGTGTTCGAACATCCGCGTGGTGTGGTGGAAATAGACGGCAGCGAACATCATATAGCGCGCCACGACGAACGACTCCAGGGCCACAACGCCGCGCGCGTCGATGCCCAGCACCACCTTACCGTCGCGCTCGATCAGGCGTAGCGACGCTACCAGTTGATCGGCGTCGTAACGCCCGCTCTGCACGCCGGTAAAGAACGAATCGCGCAGCAGGTAATCCATGCGGTCGGCATCGAGGTTCGGCCCGCTGACAATCTCGCGAAGGGCGGGATATTTCGCGTCGGGCGATCCCATGATGAGGGACAGTACGTCGCCTTCATCTACGCGGAGTTTTTCGAGGTGTTCCCGCATTTCGGGCAGCGCCAGAATTTCGCGGGTTCGATCTTCGTGCCGCTTGCCGAGCACGGCTTCGCAGGCGTGGCTGAACGGGCCGTGGCCGATGTCGTGCAGCAGCAGGGCGGAGCGCACCAGGCGCCGCTGGTACGACACATCGTCGGCATCGCGGAAATATTCGCGGCCGTGGCGCACGAGTTCGTCGAAGACGCGCGTGCCCATGGCGAGCGCTCCCAAGGCGTGCGAAAAGCGGGAATGCTCCGCCGACGGGAACGCCAGATACGCGAGGCCCAACTGGCGCAGACGGCGCATACGCTGCATGGGCCCGGCATCGAGCATGCGGGCTTCGGGGAATGCCAGCTCGATGAAGTGATGTACCGGATCGAAAATCCGCTTCATGGCGGTGCGATTCGCTTGAAGGTGCCGGAAAATCTCTTAGGCGCTCGAACATCCGTGGCGATGCCGGTCGATCAAGGCGCCATTCGAGAAATTCACGCCCGCCTGCCCATTGCGGACGTGATCGGCGCATACGTGCAGCTGCGCAAGCGCGGCAACGATCTGGTCGGCCTCTGCCCGTTCCACGGCGAGAAGACGCCGTCGTTTCACGTTCATCCCGATCGCGGGTTCTTCAAGTGTTTCGGCTGCGGCGAAGGCGGCGATATCTTTACGTTCGTCCAAAAAATGGAGAACTTGTCGTTCGGCGACACCCTGCGCATGCTGGCGACCAAGGCCGGCGTGCAGCTTGAGCCGGAGAATCCACACGCTGCGCGCGCGCGCAGCGAACGCGAGCGTATCTACGAAGCCAACGCCCTTGCAGCGGCGTTCTTCGCGCGAGCGTTAGCGAGCGATGCGGGGAAGACGGCGCGCGCATATTGCGAGAAGCGCGGCTTTTCGGTGGAGATTGTCGAGCGCTTCGGTTTGGGCTATGCGCCCGATACGTGGGATGCGCTGCGCGACGAACTGGCGCGTAACGACGTGGACCTAGCGCTGGCGACGAAGGCCGGTTTGCTCAAGCCCGGGCAGCGTGGCTATTACGATTTCTATCGCGATCGACTGATGGTGCCGACGCTCTCCACCACCGGCGACGTAATGGCGTTTGGCGGACGCGCGCTCGGCGATGCGGAGCCGAAGTATCTCAACACCACCACAACGCCGGTGTATACCAAGGGGCGGCATCTCTTCGCGCTCAACGTCGCGCGCCGCGCGGCGCAGAAAGACCGCACGCTCGTCGTGGTCGAGGGTTACTTGGACTGCATCGCGCTGCATCAGGCGGGTTTCGATTTCGCCGTAGCGTCGCTGGGGACGTCGTTCACCGAAGAACAAGCGACGGAGCTGCGCAAGTATGCCGATCACGTTTTTCTCTGCTTTGACGGCGACGCCGCCGGCTTCAGTGCGACAACCAAGGCAGTTGAGATTGCATCGAAAGTCTTGGAACACGCAGGTTCATCGGTGCGCGTGGTGGCCTTACCGCAAGGCGAAGACCCCGATTCGTACGTGCGCGCGCACGGCGCGGCCGGGTTTCGCACGCTGTTGGATACGGCTAAACCCGCGATCGAATTCAAGCTCGATCCGCAGATCGATCGCTTGCGCGACGGGTTCGCATCTCCCGCTGAAATATCGCGTTCCGCGGAGAAATTGATTCGTGAAATGACGCCGCGCGAAGAATGGGATCGCTGGCGCGTGTACGTTGCGGGACGCCTAAAGGTTAACCCAGACGACCTTCGGAATAGCCGATTCTTCGCCAACAGCGCAAACTTCGCGCCGCGCGTTTTCGGTGCAAATACCGGAAGTCGTCACGCACCGGCGACCGTGGAACCCTACTCGTTCGAACGTGAGGTCCTCTCCATCGTCGTAGAAGACCCCAAGCTCGCCGGTGAATACGCAAGCCGGATCCGGGCCGATCGTTTCCGAAATGGCGTCTACCGGTCGGTGTACGAGCGGATCATAGAGCAAGCGAGCCGGCTCGAGGAGACGGGTGACGTCTTCGCGGTATTTGCGGGCGACGCCGAGGCGCTGGGTGTGGTCTCTGAGCTGGGCAGCCGCGAACGCAGCAGCACGGTGCGCTACGAAAACCGCGAGGAACGCAGGGCACATTTGGACCGAGTGGTCGACCGCATGCAACTCGACGACCGTCGAATGCGTTATCAAGAACTGTCCCACCAAATCGACGACCTGGTCACGGCCGGGCAGCCCGTAGAAGACGGCCTGCGCAGCGAATTTGACGCGCTCGTCACCGAGCTAAAGGGTAAACCCAAGGGGTGACGTTTGTCCTTCGACTTCGCAACGTGGCGCTACGCGCCACTTTTGCTCCGCTCGGGATGACGGGGGAGATGCAGGCGCGAATCGAAACGCCCGCGCGTGAGGCAACGGGGTCCCGCGCTGCGAAGTCAGCGTGGGGGCGTGCAGCGAAGAATCCGGCGCGAAGTGCCGGAAGCGAAGCGAAGCGCCAGGGAACGCGCAACATGCGTTCTCATTACAAAGAAAGGGGGTGAGAAGAAAGTATATGGCACGTAAGAAAGCTGCGGCCGTCGTTGAGACGCCGCCCGTAACGCTCGATGAGCTGAAGAAACGTCTGCTGGCGCGAGGAAAATCGCGCGGGTCGCTGACGTTTGAAGAAATTAATACGGCCTTCGACGCGCTCGAGGACGTTAGCCCGGATCAGATCGACGACTTCTTCGAGGAAGTCGGCGCTGCGGGCATCGATATCGTCGAGGATCAGAAGGATGAAAAACGCGACGACGCGGACGGCGTAGAGGCTGTCGCCGACACGATGTCGCTCGACGACCCGGTCCGCATGTACCTCAAAGAGATCGGCCGCGTTCCGCTGCTCACGATGGAGCAAGAGAAATCGCTGGCAATGGCCATCGAGGCTGGCATCCAAGAGTTGCTTAAGAACGGCACCGCCAACTCGGAGACCGTCTTTCTCGGCGACGAAGCCAAACGCCAGCTCACCGAGGCGAACCTCCGCCTGGTCGTGTCGATCGCGAAGAAGTACGTGGGCCGCGGCATGCTCTTTTTGGACCTAATTCAGGAGGGCAACCTGGGCTTAATCCGCGCCGTCGAGAAGTTTGATTACCGCAAGGGATATAAGTTTTCGACGTACGCCACGTGGTGGATCCGCCAGGCGATCACCCGCGCGCTCGCCGACCAAGCTCGCACCATTCGCATCCCCGTGCACATGGTGGAGACGATCAACCGTCTCATCAAAATTTCGCGTCAGCTATTGCAGGAGCTCGGCCGCGAACCTAACGTCGACGAAATCGCTGCAGCGATGGCGCTCACGCCGGAAAAAGTACGCGAGGTCATGAAGATCTCGCAAGAACCGATTTCCCTGGAAACGCCCATCGGCGAAGAAGAAGATTCGCACCTCGGCGATTTCATCGAAGATCAGGAGGCCATAGCGCCGGCAGAAGCCGCCTCGGTGATGCTGCTCAAAGAGAAGATGGCCGACGTGCTGCAAAACCTCACCGACCGCGAGCGCAAGGTGCTGGTGTTGCGCTTCGGCCTGGAAGACGGCCACCAGCGTACGCTCGAAGAAGTGGGCCAAGAGTTCGGTGTCACGCGCGAACGCATCCGCCAGATCGAAGCCAAGGCTCTGCGTAAGCTACGCCACCCCTCGCGCGGCAAAGCCCTCAAGGATTACTGGTCGAACGAGTAATCGCGACGACGGCACAAATCGCGCGACGGCGCGTTAATATCGACATATGCTTGCCTTTCTTGCTCTTACGTTCGCCGCGGCTCTCGGCTCCAGCCCCTCGCCGTCGCCCAGCCCTAGCCCTGGAGCTGGCTTAAAGACCATTGCGACCGTGAAGTCCTCGCCATTCTGCACGTCGCTAGTCGAGCATTTCAACGGGGCCGCGCGCCCGATGATCGCCAACGATTTTACCTTGGCGCACGTGAACACGGGCCTGGAAAGCTTGGCCGACATCTTCAGGTCGCCCGACTACGCGCAGCAGTTCGTGCAATGGCGGGTGGCGCTCATGCACGACGTCGGTACGATGGAAGATCGTCTCGCGGTCGAGCAGACGGAAATCAACAACCTGCGCGCAGGTGAGAAACTGACCACCGATCCCGCGCAAGCACAGAGCACGCACATGATCGCGGAAAAGATGCAGGAAGCTTACGATCATCAGCGCCAGCTCGTCATAGACCTGCAGGGCGTCGTACATGGCGCGATGCAATACGACGTTCTCGACAAAGACCATCCGCTCTTGGGCGAAACGCAAGAGAGCCTCGCCGAACCGGCTGAAATGAAAGACCTCAAGAGCTACCTGAAGTTCGACGGGCAGCGCGACGTGATCGCGCAGTCCGAAAATGCAGCCGGCGACATTGCGTACAATGTCGCCGACAATCACTGCATCTAATAAGCGGTAGTCGAGGCTACATGTCGCCCTTTTCGGCGTTGGCCGAAGGCGTCACGAGTGGGTTCTTGTCCGCGAAGGCGCCGTCGGGATTGGGTTTCACCCAAACGATCAAGTCCCAGATGTTCGGGAAGAGAAACACATGCGCTACATGTGCGGTGTCGGGCGCTTTGCCCATTTTCACGAGCGTGCTAGCTTGCGGATCGGTAATGTTGCCGCCTGCCGCTTCGAATTTGGCGACACTCACCGCCTGTTCGTACATGTAGGGACCACCGGGCGCCCCAGTGACGAAGTGAACGTGCGCGCGAATGTGGTCCCAGCGCGCGGGGTTGACGCCCCACAGTGACGGCGGTTTGCCGGCGACGTACGGACGCGAAAAATCGGCGCCCAGCAGATTGCCGTTGACGTCGTACCACAGTTGACTGGGATGCTGCGGATCGGCACTGGTCCACTGCAGGTTGGCATACGAGATCGCGCCGGTGTCGTCTTCATCGCTATAGCGGAAGTAGCCGGCTTTCTCTGCGTCCGCGGGCGTTGCAAAACGCGCGTTGAGATCTTTCTGGATGCCGGCGACGAACGATATTTCGGCGCCTTGCGGTTTCGGCGACGGAGCGGCGGCCATTGCGCACGTTCCGGTGACGGCGACGATCGCTGCAAATGCGGCGATCGCGAGATTACGTGAGATCATGAGTATTCCTTACTCCCCGTGGTAGGGCGTCTCGGAAATGAACGGCGTGTAGGTTGGTCCGGGGCTTGGCGTCGGTGTTGCCTGCGACTGCGGGGCTTCCGACGACGCCGACGGATACGGTGTCTGGCTGGGAATCGGGTACGGTGTTTCGGTTGGCGGCGCATGGCGGCCTGGCCGACCGCGCGCCATGCCAGGTTGGCCGTGCGCGAGCGGGAGCGGATTGAAATCCGCAGCCGGCGCCTCGGCGGAAAGTTCGATAGGTCGCGGCGTGCTGACCGCGATCACGTTGCCGGGAAGAACGGTGACGGCGGCCGTGGTGCGCGCGCGTACGATGGATCCCGTTCCCAGCACCACATTGCGCCCTTTACGGAAAATCTGATAGAGCAGCGCGGCGGGGAAGACGATGTCTTCAATCGTGTCTTCCGCCTCGACGGTGGATTCGTGACCGGCGCTGACGTTGACGGTGAGGTGTCCCTGCGGTGCCGCTAACGGTAGCGTGGCACCGCTCGTGAGCGCGAGCGGTCCGAAGGAGACGTCGAGCGAACCGTATTCGTCGGTGATGTCCGCGGGTTTCGCAGCGAGGATTAGCATTTGCGCCGGCGCACCGACGCGCGCGATCGTTACGCCGTGCACGACGAGCGGATACTTCAAGTGCATGCGCACGATCTGTCCGGGTTTCGCGGTTTTCGAGGAAATCGGATCGTCGAGCACCAGAAAAACATTCGAACCAAATGCAAGTGTATCGCCCGTCGTTGGCGGAGCGGGCGTTTCACTCGGTACCGGTCCCGGCGTTTTGTTGGGAATCGGAATCGCGGACGTTGGTGCAGTGCCGCCGGGCAGTGCGATTGCTAGTGTCGCAACCGCGACCAGCAATGCGCGCAGCCGACCCTTATGCTTTGTCGTTTTTGCTCGCAGTGGCACGTTTGCCTTCGGCGATGAGCTGCTTGACGCGCTGCCCGCCCTTTTGACCAATCTGTTCGTAGAAGTCAGAGCCATAACGATCGCGAGTGGCTTCGCCGCCTTTCTTTCCACCCTTCTTACCGATTTGCTCGTAGAATTCGTGACCGTGAGCGAGTTTCGTGGCCAGGCCGCCTTTGCGCCCGATCGCCTCGTAAAACTCCGCTCCGTACTTTTTCTTCACGGTTTCGCCACCTTTTTGGCCGGCTTCGCGTACGGTCATCGAGGGCTTCTTATCAGGAGTAATAGCCATTATAAATGCGTCCTTATCAGGGCCTGGTCGGGCCGCCCCTGAAGGACGGCGGGGGCCCTCCCAATATATTAGCGCGATGTTGTTAGGAAAGGTTGAGAACGGATGAAACGTTTGATTGCTCTCCTGCCTCTCGTAGCCCTAGCGGTTGCCTGCCTTGCCGCCCCCGCCCGGGCGGTCGACCCCTATGCTGCGATCGTAGCCCTCGAACAGGCGCGGTCGCTGGGGTCCGGGGAGCTGGCCGCCTTCTTGGCGGCGCCCAACGAGCAGTTGGCGGCCAGGGCAGCGTTGGCCCTGGGCCGTACGCGCTTGCCGGCTGCGGCGCCGCTGCTGGCGGCGCACGTAAACGACCCGCGCGCGGCCGTGCGGGCTATGAGCATCTACGGGCTCGGCCTGGTCCATACCGGCGCAGCCTTCGACGCGATCGCTGCTGCTGCGGTTCGCGACCCATCGAGCGCGGTACGCGCCGCAGCTCTCGATGCGATCGGGCGCTATCAGGCGGCGAACGTGTTAAATGCCGCGCGGCAAGAACGGGGCGCCGCTGCGGTGCGCGCGGCACTTTCGCGCGACCCCGATCCGCTTGTGCGCGCGCGCGCCGCGCCGGAGCTAGACGGCTTTGTTGGCACGCCATGGGGGTTTGCGTCGGAGTTGGCGCTGGTGCGCGCTGCAAACGATCCCGACGTGCGCGTGCGGCGCAATGTGATGTGGGCGATCTTTCGCGGCTACCCGCTAAATGTGCCGCGCGCGGTACTAATCGGCGGCTTGCACGACAGCGACGACGTGGTGCGCATCGAAGCGGTGCGCGCATTTGGACGCCTGAAGAGCGTGGGAGCGATAACCACTCTGCAGCCGATGCTGGCCGACCCGTCGTGGCGCGTGCAGGAGCAGGCTGCAGAATCGATACTGCAGCTACAAAAAAAGCCGATGCACGATTCGTGGACGGCCATTCCGCCCGGCGTGCGTCTGCCGCCGATGGCCGCGGATCCGTTAGCGAGTCTGCCCGCGTTGGCGCGCCCGCGCACGGCGGGTAAGCCGATTGCGCCGGTCGTTGCCGACGCGGTGCTCGAACCGAAGATCGACCCGCAGAGCGCGGCCGACCTGAGCGGCCCAGCGCGCGGACCGCATCCGCGGGTACGCATCGTGACGACGCAAGGCAACGTGTACGTGACGCTCTTTCCCGAGTGGGCGCCGGTGACGGTTGAGAATTTCCTCAACGTTGCCGATAGCGGCTATTACGACAACAACCGCTGGTTTCGCATCGTCCCCGACTTTGTGGTGCAGACGGGCGACCCCACGGATAATGGCGACGGCGACGCGGGTTACTCGCTCGACGCCGAAGAGAATCCGCTCGAACAGCGCAGCGGCGTAATTTCGATGGGCATGAACTACGACGCTCACGGCCCACTGCGGGACTCCGCGGGCACGCAGTACTATATTACGTTGTCGCCGCAGCTACATCTCGATCGCGACTTCACCGTCTTCGGCGAAGTGACGAGCGGCTTCGACGTACTGGCCCACCTCACTCAATCCGATCACGTCGTTCGCGTGGAGCGCATTGCCGATGTCACGCTGTAACCTGCTCGCCGCCGTTGCGGCGCTCGTCGTTCTTTCTGCCTGCAGTGGCCCCAAAGAGCTGCCCGTGCAGGTCAAGCAATGCGACACCGTCGTTGGGAAAAACAGCGTGTTGATCAGCGCGCGCATCTTCAACGGCGCCGACAAACCTGCCAAATCGATCGCCGTCGCGATAGATTTCTACCATGACTTTACCGCCGCCCACGTTACCGGCACCGCGACGTTCGCGAAACAACTCGAACCCAACGCCACGCAAACCGTCCCCGTCACCATCACCAGCCCCACCACCGGCGTCGGCGGCCGCGCCCAACGCTGCATCGTCACCCACGTGCAATACGCCGACGGCACAAACGCGGACGCCCCCGTGCAACAATAACGCGAGAAAATAGTTGGGCCATACGTCTGGAGCAAAACTTCTCGATTTTTTTGGCCGGCCATGGATGGCCCTCTTCCGAGCTTGCTCGGCCAAAAAAACGAGAGAGTAGGAGCGAGCCCGGAAGGCGAGCGACGAACGTTTTTGCGGAAGATGTATGGCCCAACTATTTTCTCGCGTTATTGTTGCGGCGCGCGCCATGTAAGAAATGGGGATTAAAACGTGCGTTTCGAATCCAGTAATATTGTTACGGGGCCGTTGTTGGTGAGGTCTACCTGCACGTCGGCGCCGAACTCACCGTAGGCAACGTGCAGGCCGAGCGCGTGCAGTGCGGCGAGGGTGCGCTCGAAAAGCGGCTCGGCGATGTCGCCGGGGGCGGCGGTGATGAACGACGGGCGGCGCCCTTTGCGCGCGTCGCCGTGTAGCGTGAACTGCGAAACCAGCAGAACCGCACCGTGGGTATCGACGATGCTGCGATTCATGAGTCCTTCCTCGTCGGTGAAGACGCGCAGGTGCGCGATCTTCTCGGCCATCCACGTGGCATCGATTTCGTCGTCAGTGACCGCGACGCCGAGCAACACCATGAGCCCGGCGCCGATCTCGCCGGCAACGCGATCGTCGATTGTAACCTTCGCGCACGTGACGCGCTGCACCACGGCGCGCATTACTTCGAGAACATGGACGAGAGCGCAAAGAGTAAGTTCTCGCGCCGTTCGACGACGCGGCGATAAAAGTATGCGGCCCAGTGCGTACCAAAGGGTATGTAGACGCGCAGTCTCCAGCCCTCCCGCACCAGCGCGCGCTGCACTTCCGGGCGACAGCCGTAGAGCATCTGAAATTCGAAGCGGTCGGTGCCGATGCCGTTTGCGCGCACGAACGCCTTTACCGCCTCGATGAGCTGCACGTCGTGCGTGGCGATACCGGGATACGTGCCGCGCGAGAGCAGATCTTCGGCCAGGCGTAGATATGCCGCGCGAATCTCCGGCATCCGTTGCAGCGCGACATTTGCCGGTTCCTTATATGCACCCTTGCACAACCGCACGCGCGCGCGCAACTCGATCGCGCGCGCAACGTCGTCCGGGGTGCGTTTGAGGTACGCCTGCAGCACTTGCCCTACGTTGTCGTGCTTGGCGAATGCGCGCGAGAACGTATCGATGGTCAGTTGCGTGACCGGACTGCCTTCCATGTCGATGCGGACAAACGGATCCGCGTTGCCGCGGGCGCGATCGAGAATCTGCGTGAGGTTCACAAACGCAAGTTCGGGATCAATCAGCAGCCCCATCGCGGTGAGCTTCACCGATACGTTGGCGTTAACGTTCGCGGCACGAATAGCGTCGAGGAGCGCTAGGTAGACGTCGCGCGTTTTCTCGGCCGCGTCGCGTTCGAGGACGTCTTCGCCGAGAAAATCCAACGTGGTCGAAGCGCCCCAGGCGTTGACCGCGCGCACGGCATCGAGCGCGCTCGCGATCGTTTCGCCTGCCACGAAACGTTTGGCCAAGAAGAAAAAACGCCGCGAGAAAAATGAATCGGGCGCAAATAGCCGGTCGAGCGAAGGCATGACGAAGGGAACCTATACGACGCGTCTGCGCAAAACCCACTGTACGGCTAACACGGCCGCCACGAGCACGGCAAACCCATAGCAGAGCGCGAGGGCGGCGCCCACACCGGATGCAGAGAGCGCTACGTACACCGCGACCGGCAGCGAGGTGGGATGATAGGCGACGATCGATGTGGCGCCATACTCGCCCAGCGCCCGCAGCCACGCAAACGCGATGCCGGCGCCCACGTTGGCGGCGGCTGCGGGCAGCGCTATGCGCGCGAAGATACGCCATTCGCTGATTCCAAGCGTTCGTGCGGCCTCTTCGGGCAGCGCGTCTGCGGTGCCGAACGCCGCGCAGCTAGTGAGCGCCACGAAGGATCCCGCCACGAAAAATTGCGCTGCGGCCACGCCGAGCAGCGTGTCGGCGATAACGATGCCGTGGGCGAGTAGCCAGGCGCCCAGCGGCGCGCGCGGCCCGATGACGTTGAGCAGCACGATGCCCGAGGCGACCGGCGGAAACGCGAGCGGAAGCGCCAGCACGAAGAGTGCGATGCCCCGCAGCCGCGGGGCGAAGCGGGCCAGCCAGTAGCCGGCGGGCACGCCCAGCAGCGACGCGACGGCAGTCGCCAGCAGCGAGGCTAGCACCGAGATGCGCAGCGCTGCCGCGCCGCCTTGAGCGAAGGCGGTCATGACGGCCGAGGGCGGCACGGCGATCAGCATGGCCGCGAAGGGCAGCACCATGGCAACGACGAGCAACCCGGCCGCAAAGGCGAAAACGATTCCGGGGCGTGGCCGGCTCGATGCAAAAATTTTACGTTTCCTTTACGCGGCTTCGAGGCGGCCCTTGGTTGGCGTCCGAAGGGCCGCGTGTCATGGAGAGAAAGTGGCGGGTCCTTGTGGCGGACGACGATTCCGCGATTCGAGCGCTCGTCGATTCCGTTCTGCGCATCGGTCCCTACGAGATGACGACCTGTGCGGATGCCGAGAGCGCGCTCGTCGCAATCGAGTGCGAAGAGCCGTTCGACATCATCATCTGTGACTTCATGCTGCCCGGCATATCGGGCATCGACTTCGTCGAGCGTTTGCGCGCGACGCCCGGCTACCCGCAGGCGCCGGTCCTCATGATTTCCGGTCACACCAACTACTCGATGGACGATCGGGCCAAGGCGGCGGGCGCAAACGCGTTCCTGAACAAGCCGTTTACCGTCTCGCAACTGCGCATGGCGGTAAAGGAGTTGCTGCCGCAGAACCCGGCCTAACGTGCCCGGACTCAAGATTGCGATCGTCGCGCTCTCGCTCGCGCTCGACGTGTTTGCGGTAAGCGTCGGTGTGGGAATGCGCGGCGTCAGCCGCGCGGTCAAGATTCGTATCGGCTGCGCCTTCGCTACCGCCGAAGTGACGATGACCATCATCGGCGCGCTCCTGGGACTGGCCGTCGGAAAACTCCTGGGCGACACTGCCGGGTACCTCGGCTTTGCGGCGCTGCTCGGTTTGGGCGTTTACATGATCGTCGAGGCGCGGCGCAGCGGCGACAGCAAACACACGATCGATATGAGCAAAGGCTGGGGCCTCCTGATCGCATCGCTCTCGATCAGTCTGGACTCGCTGGGCATCGGATTTTCTATTCTCTACATCGGCGTTCCATTGACCGAGTCGCTGATCGTGATCGCGTGCACGTCGATTGTCTCTACATTGATCGGGCTGTCGCTTGGAAAAGCGCTGGGCGCGCGTGCTGAGGAAGGTGCGGAACTGTGGGCAGGCATCATTCTGGCGCTGACGGGCGTTGGGTTTGCCGCGGCCAAGGCAGCGGGGTGGTAGCGATGCACGTTGGCGACGCGCTGCTGGATCTCGTTCGCGCTGCCGGCGCGCGCGATGTGGCTGTGGTGGGCACCGGCAAGAACGCGGGCAAGACCGTGGTGGTGCGCGCGCTGCTGGCGGCGGCAAAACAACGCGGAGAACGCGTGGGCATTACATCGGTCGGACGCGACGGCGAATCGGTCGACGCGCTCGATGCGTTGGCGAAACCGCGCTTGTATCTCGAAGCGGGAACGGTCGTGGCGACGGCCGCGGCTACGCTGCCGCGATCGCCGGCATCGGAGATTATCGACGTGACGAACGTGGCCACCGCGATCGGCCCGCTGCTCTTCGCGCGCGTGCGCGCACCGGGCTTTTACGAAATCGCCGGGGCGCCGTCGGCCAGGGGGACCCGCTATGCGCTCACACGCCTGGCCCAGTGCGATACCGACTTGTTGTTGCTCGACGGCGCGATCGACCGCATCGCCGCATTGGCAGGCGGCGATGAGGCGGTGATCGTTGCGGCTGGCGCTGCAACTGCCGCCACGATCGAACAAGCTGCAGAGCGCGCGCGCGCGTTAGTGGCGCGCCTGCGCGTGCCGGCGTTCGATGCATCGCTGCCGTTCGTGCGACTGACCGGGGCGTTGACGGCACAGCGCGCCGCGGCGCTTGCGGCGCAACGCGAAACGCGCCAGATCGTGGTGCGCGATCCGACGCAGATCGCGCTCGATGGCAAAGCGTTCGAAGGATTCGCGCGCGCGCTGCAGCTGCGGTGCGAGCGACCGCTTCGGCCCGTCGCTGTGACGATTGCATCGATCGGGCGCGAACGCTACTTCGAACCGCGCGCGTTTGCGCGCGCGGTCGCCGATGCCGTCGGCCTGCCGGTGTTCGACGTATATGCGGGAGCGAGCGCGGCATGAACTGCGAGAAGCTTTGCGACGAGGCGACCGCCGAGGCATTGGACGTAGCGTGGCTGGTGCGCGCGATCGAGCCGGCGCACGAAGCTGGACGTCGCGCGTTTGCCGCACTGCAGCCGTTCGCGCGCGGCGAAGAAGCGCAGGCGCAGGCGCGCGCAAACGCCGTTGCCGAGGCACTCTCGCGTGGCGCGAAAACGCTCGACGCGCTGCGCGACGTGCTGGGGAACACGCCCGATGCGGCATCCACGATCGCGCGGCTCTCCGCGGGCGACACGCTTGAAGATGCGGATCTGCTGATCGTGTTGCGCTTTTGTGACGGCGCCGCGCGCGCGTTCGACACCGCGCTCGATCTGCCGGGCGCGCAAGCGCGTCGGCGCGTGACGGCCTTCGAAGCCGCGCGCAGCATTCTTGAACCCGGGCGCATTCATAAGACGGATTTCTATTTAGGCGACGCGTTTGGCGCCGAGATCCGCGACGCGCGTGCCGCGGAGACGACGGCGCGCGGAGCCTACCATGCCGCGCGGGCGCAGCTCGTAGAACGTGTGCGCGCCGTACTGCACCGTGGCGACATCGGTGACGACGAGTTCATTGTAATGCGCGATGCCGCACCCGCTCCGATGCCCACCGGCGTGCGCGTGGTGCGCGAAGCGCCGACGTATCTACTGTGCGAACTGGAACTCGACGAGGCCGCGTTGATAACGCTGCGCGCGCGCGACGACGCCGAAGATCGCGTGGCCGCCGCCGAAGAGCGCGCACGCGATGCGATCTCGCGTTCGTTGCGCGAACATGTGCCGGGCTTAGAAGAGGGCACGCTGCTGCTTGCCGAGCTCGACATGCTGACTGCCGCCGCGCGCTTTGCCCACGTGCACACGTGCGCGCCGGCCGAGATCGTGGACGAAGCGATCGTGGACGTGACCGACGCGCGCTTTCTGCCGCTGGCGCAAGCGCTGGCTGCTGAAGGGCACGCGTACGCGCCGGTCTCTCTGGACGCGCGCGGCGTGCTGGTGATCACGGGGCCGAACATGGGCGGCAAAACCACGGCGTTGCGCGCGTGCGGCGCGATCGCGTTGTACGCGGCTCTGGGTCTGCCGGTGCCGGCCGCGCGCGCACGTGTCGGTTTGTTCGACCGCACCGTATGGCTGGGAGTAGGCGTACGCGACGCCGCGCAGGGAAGCTTGCTCTCTGCCTTTGCAAGCGAAGTGGTGCGTTTACGCGACGCGCTGCCCGTGCCGCAGCAGCGCACGCTGTTTCTCTCCGACGAACTCGCGCGCACCACGACGCCGCACGAAGCGGCCGCGCTGCTGATCGCCGTTATTCGCAGGCTACGCGAACGCGGCGCCTGCGGGTTGATGGCCACCCACGTGGCGGGCATTGCAGCCGAGAGCGGCGCGCGCCACTTTGCCGTGCGCGGTTTGCGCGGCGTTCCGGAGCACGCGGGCGGAGATCTGTCGCGCGCGCTCGCGTCGCTGGCAGCCTCAATGGATTACACGCTGTCGGAAGTCTCGCAGGACGCGCCCGTGCAGGACGATGCGCTGGCGCTGGCGTCCTTGCTAGGGCTCGACGGCGACGTGGTTGCCGATGCGCGGCAGTTTTTACAAGGAACGCGGCGAACCTAACCGCTCGGCATGGACCCGCTCATTATTACGTGCGCGCCCGTTGGCGGCGAAGTAACCCTGGATCAGACTCCGCATTTGCCGCACACTCCGGCGTTATTGGGCGACACCGCCCGTAAAATCCGCGAAGCCGGCGCGTCGATCGTTCACGTGCATTGTCGCACCGACGACGGCGCCAACACGCACGCGGTCGAGCGCTTTGAAGAAGCGTTTCGCGAGGTGCGTGCAAGCAGCGATCTAATCGTGCAGTTCAGTACCGGCGGCGCCATCGGCATGACGCCGGTCGAACGCGCTGCAGTGCTGGCACTGCGTCCCGAGATGGCGACGCTCACCTGCGGCACCGTGAACTTCGGCGACGACGTGTTCGAAAATTCGTTTCCCATCATGCGCGGCATCGCCGCGAAGATGCGCGAGTTCGGCGTGCGACCGGAACTTGAGATCTTCGATAAGGGTCATCTCACGAACGCGCGGCGTTTAGCCAAAGAAGGCGTGATCGATTTGCCTCAGCACGTGGATTTCGTGCTGGGCGTGCCCGGCGGCCTGGACGCCACGGTGCAGAACCTGTGCGACCTCGTCGACGCGCTCCCCGAAGGGTGCACATGGTCGGCCGCCGGCATCGGCCGTCAGCAACTGCCGCTGGCCATGGCTGCGATCGCCATGGGTGGGCACGTGCGCGTGGGCCTGGAGGACAATCTCTACTATTCGAAGGGGCGTCTGGCGACGAACGAGGAGCTGGTCGCGCGCATCAAACGTATCGCCGACGAGGCTGGCCGCCAGGTGGCCACGCCCGATGAGGCGCGCGCCATCCTTGGGCTAGGCCCCATGCGCTCTCCGCAAGGAGTCGCTACGGGTTCGCCTAACTAGCCGCGGCCGATGTTCACGTTCGTCGTACGGCGGGTATTGCAGAACGTTCCCTTGCTGTTCCTCATCTCGGTGTTGCTGTTCATTATCGTGAACAATGCGCCGGGCGGACCGCTCGGGCCCTATCTTCAGAACCCGCACATTACCGCCGCCGATATCGCGCGGCTCAAGCATAACTTGGGCTTAGACCAGCCCATGTACGTGCAGTATCTGCATTGGCTGCAGAAGGTGTTCCAGGGCGACTTCGGTTACTCGACCAGCAACTCCGAACCGGTCACCCAAGCGATCCTCGAACGCATGCCCGCGACCTTTCTGCTACTGGGCGTTTCGTTCATCATTTCGTTGATTCTCGGCGTTGGCGCCGGCATCTACGCGGCACTCAAGCCGTACACCACCGGCGATTACTTGGTGACTACGATGGCGTTTTTCGGCCAATCGATGCCGGTGTTTTGGTTTGCGCTGATGATGCAGCTGGTGTTCGCGGTGCACGGCATTCCGCTGCCGTTCGGGTACGAGATCACGCTGCCGTCGGCCGGCATCGCCACGAACAGCGATCAGATCATACTGAGCGACCGCATCGTGCACCTGATCATGCCGGTGGTCGTGCTCTCACTCTTGCAGTTGGCAACCTACAGCCGCTTCATGCGTTCCTCGATGCTCGAGGTCTGCAATGCCGAGTACATGCGCACCGCAGCGGCCAAAGGCCTGGGCTATTGGACCGTCGTGTGGAAACACGGTTTAAAGAATGCGCTGATCCCGATGGCGACCATCGTTACGCTTTCGCTGCCCGGACTCTTCGGCGGCGCGATCGTGACGGAAACGATCTTCGCATGGCCGGGCATGGGCCGTTTGTTTTACAACGCGCTCACGCAGAGCGACATCGCATTGCTGATGGCCTATCTGTGTATCAACGCGGTGCTGGTGCTGTTTTTCAACACGCTGGCCGACGTGGTGTATGGCTGGCTCGACCCGCGCGTGAAGTACGACTAGAGGATAGCGAATGGCCTTGCAAGGAACGGCGCTTCCCGCCAAACAAATCGTCGCCGACGACGAGATCGCATACAAAAAAGTTACCTTCTGGTCGCGCTTTCGCAAGCATCGTCTGGCGATCACGGGGTTCGTCGTTCTCGCCATCATCGTGTTGGCTGCAATTCTCGCGCCGTGGATATCGCCGTTCGATCCAACGTTTATCGATACGAAGTATTGGTTGAACGGAAACCCGATACCGCCGTGCTTCATCAACGGCGCCCTATGCCACCATCATCTCCTAGGCAGCGACGAAGTAGGCCGCGACCTGCTCACGCGTCTGTTCTTCGGCGCGCGCATTTCGCTGCAGATCGGGTTCTACGCCGTCATCATGGAAGTGATCATCGGCACGACCCTGGGGGCGATTTCCGGTTACTATGGCGGCTGGATCGACTACCTGATCATGCGCATCACCGATGTGTTTTTGTGCATCCCGCTGCTGCCGTTGCTATTGGTGATCACGGCGATCTTCGTGGTGAAGACACCGAAGGCGTCGCTGAGCTTCATTTGGATCGTGCTGATCATCGGCGTGCTGTCGTGGGCCGGCGTCGCGCGTTTGGTGCGCGCCTCCTTCTTGAGCTTGCGCGAGCGCGAGTTTGCCGAGGCGGCGCGCGCGGTGGGCGACGGCGACGGCCGCATCATCTTCCGGCACCTGTTGCCCAACGCGGTGGCGCCGATCGTGGTGCAGGCAACGCTCGACGTGGCCAACATCATCATCTTAGAATCCACGCTCTCGTTCCTCGGATTTGGCATTCAGCCGCCGACGGCGTCGTGGGGCTCCATGCTGGCCAATGCCCAGGGCGTGATCAACAGCGGCTGGTGGGTGGCCATCTTCCCGGGCCTCGCCATCCTCATCACCGTGCTAGCCGTCAACTATATCGGCGACGGTCTGCGCGATGCTCTTGACCCCAACGTGCGGTAGGCCTTAGACTACGTTGGTTCGTCCGGGGGGGCCCTTCGGACGGTTTGCCCCCGTGCGCGAGTGGCGAAATTGGTAGACGCACTAGCTTGAGGGGCTAGCGCCTGCAAAGGCGTGCTGGTTCGAGTCCAGTCTCGCGCACCAAAAACAAAAGAGGCCCAATGGGCCTCTTTTGTTTTTGCCGCCAGCCGCAGGATGGCGGCTGTGCAGACGAAGACGCTTTTGTTTTCGTATTCTCGGGAAGGATCGGAGGCCCCCGCTTTTGCCGCAGATAGCAGCGCCTCGTCGTTGGAAGCTAAGAAGTAGCGTTGAGGGCTGCTTGAAATAGCCGGGCCGTAATTTTGCCTTAGTGCCTAACCTTGAATTAGGCAGGGCATCGGATGTAACCGATATCCTACGAAACTTTAGCGGACGCTGGCCTGTAGAGGTGGGCGAACCAGCTTTCGGGAGTTACTCGGAACCATGTGGCTTACTCGTTTTGCTCTTAAACGGCCCATTATCGTCGCGATGGTCTTCATCGCTTTGGCGCTGTTCGGGTCTTATGCGTATTTCTTCCAGATCGGGCGCAGCCAGAATCCGCCGGGGACCGAGTACCCGCTGGTATTCGTGTCTGCTGGTTACCCCGGCGCCTCTCCGCAAGAGATGGAGAAGCTGGTCATCAAGCCGATCGAAGATCAGCTGCAGGGCACCGAGCACGTTGACCAGATCTCGGCCACGGCGCAAGAGGGCGAAGCCGAAGTAGACGTGCAGTTCAACGTCGGGACCAACCTCGATCTCGCTGCAGTCGACGTGCAGCGTCGTGTGGACACCGCGCGCGTGTATATGCCGTCGGATCTCGATCCTCCCTACGTTGGCAAGGCGGGCTCGTCCGATCCGCTGATGACCTTGGCCATCAGCTCGAAGTCGCTCAACCCCACGCAGCTGGGCGACGTGGTTAACAACGATCTCGTACCGGTCCTCAAGCAGATCCCGAACATCGAGACGGTCAACGTACGCGGCGTGCAGACGCGTGAGTTCCACGTCGAGCCCAGCCCTCTGGCTATGCTCGGCTTAGGCGCTACGATGAACGATGTGTTCAACACCGTGTCGGCGGAGAACGCGAACTATCCCGGCGGGCGCATCGATACGCCGACGCGCGAAACCACCGTGTCGGTGCTGGCCGAGATCAACACCCCGAATGATTTAGCCGCGATTCCTCTGGCGATTCCTGGTAACAACGCGAAGACGTTGCGCGTCGGCGACGTCGCGCGGGCGGTGGACAGTTTCGCGGATCAGCGCTACATCTCGCGATATAACGGCAAAGCGCGCGTCACGGTGACGCTGAGCAAGTCCCTGACGGCCGACGAAGTGACGACCACCGCAAAGGTGCGCGCTGCCCTCAAGACGATCGAGCCGCAGTTTCCACAGCTCTCGTTCGCCGAAACCGAAGTCCCGGCGGACTACACGCAGCGTTCGCTCGACGGTGTGTGGCAGTCGCTCTTCGAAGGCATTCTGCTTACCGCCATCGTCATGTTGCTCTTCCTGCACGCCTGGCGCAACGCCGTGGTCGTGATGGTGGCGATCCCGACGTCGATCCTCTCCACGTTTGTGGCGATGAAAATGTTCGGATTTACCTTTGACTTTATGTCGCTGATGGCGCTCTCGCTCATCATCGGGATCCTGGTCGACGACTCGATCGTCGTATTGGAAAATATCACGCGTCATCGAGACTTGGGTGAGAGCGCCATCGACGCCGCCATCAACGGCCGCACCGAGATCGGCAGCGCGGCAATCGCCATTACCATGGTAGACGTCATCGTCTTTCTGCCGATCGCCTTCGTACCGGGCATCGTGGGCATGTATCTGCGCGAGTTTGCCGCGGTCGTCGTCGTCGCTACGCTCTTCTCGTTGCTGGTGTCGTTCACGCTCACGCCGCTGCTGGCAGGCAGATGGAGCGTAAAGAAGCGCGCGGAACAGCCGCCCACGTGGTTGGAATCGGTGAAGTCACCCAAGACGTACGCGGCCATGGCTGCAGCGGCGGTGATCTTGTGGTTTTTACCGTGGACGTATTGTCGAGTACTGGCAATCATCATCGTCGCCCTGGTCGCGCTCAACGCGTTCGTGCATGCCTACGACCGTATCGTGAACCTTTATCACCAAACGCTGCTCCCGATGGCGATGCGGCACGGTTACTTCGTGGTATTCGTGTGCTTCACGCTGGTGCTCAACGCGTTGCTCATGGCGGTCGGCGGAGTGTTTTCGGCGGCGCTCGACGGCATTATCCTGGTGGTGTTGCTGCTCGGACTGCTGTTGGGACTAGCGTACAAGAGCGAAAATCGCTTTGTGAAACTTGCGCCGATCGGCTATATGAGCGACGTGCGCGGCGTGGGCGGTATGGTCGCGCGACATGGAGCGGCGCTGACGTGGCGGCGCTTTGCGCGCAAGCGTTTTGTGGCCTGGCGCAACGGCTATCGCTTCCTCGTTCGCAGCGCGGCGGGAATGTATCGACGGAAGCGCGTCTCGGTGGCGACGTTCGCGCTACCCGCGGTGCTGGCCATCGCGCTGGTCGGAGCGGGTCAGATCGCTGCTGAATTTGTTCCATCGCCTCAGACGGGTTCGATGAGCATGACGCTGTCGTATCCCATGGGCACGCCGATCGGCGACACCTCGAAAGCGGTGGATCGACTCTCCGCGGGCATCATGAAGATCGATGGTATCAAGACGGTTAGTTCTACCGTCGGTTACAAGCCCAGTTCGGGCTATAGTAGCGACGACGGCGGCAACTACGCGGCCATTAGCGCGGAAACCTATCCGAATCGCGTGGGCGAGACGAACGAGATCATCAAAAAGATTCGCGACCTCGCGTATCTCGTGCCGGGCGGCGACCTTAGCGTGTCGGGCTCGGATAACAGCGGCTCGGGATCGCCGATCTTCTACGCACTGCAGGGGCCGGATGCGGTGCTCGATGCGGCGGCGGACAAGGTCGTGAAATTTTTGCGCGAAACGCCCGGCACCGTCAATGTGGAATCCAGCGCCGAAACTGGTGCGCCGAGATTAAACATCAATATCGATGCCGGCAAAGCCGCGCTGTTGGGTGTCTCTCCGTCGGCCGCCGCGCTCGACGCGCGTTTGGCGGTGGGCGGCGCGGTGGCAACGCGCGTGCGCACGCCGGGTGGTCTCGTCGACGTGCGCGTGCAACTTGCAAGCGCCGATCGCGACAACTTGGACGTCATACGCAACATTCGCGTGCGCGCAAACGACGGGACCCTGGTGCCGCTCTCGGCGATTGCGACGTTCCAAAATACCGTGTCGCCTACGAAGGTCGAACGCCTGAATCGCGAGCGTGTCGTCAATGTCACCGGCGGTCTGATGCCGGGTTATGCCTTGGGCGCGGTCGTTTCACCGCTGCAGAAGGCGCTACGCACGCCGGGTTTCCTTCCGGCGGGCGTGCACCTCAAAGAACAAGGCGACACGCAGCTGATGGCGCAGACGTTCGGCGGTCTCGGTTTCGCGGCGCTGATCTCCGCATTGCTCGTGTACATGCTGATGGTCATCCTCTACGGTTCGATTCTCGAACCGCTGATCGTGATGTTCTCGGTTCCGATGGCCCTCATCGGTGCTCTCTTCGGGTTGGTCATCATGCATTTGCTCAATCCTAACGGTGCGCAGTCGTTCAACTTGCTCTCGGGCATCGGGACGATTATGCTCTTCGGGCTGGTATCGAAAAACGGCATCTTGTTGGTAGACTATTCGAACACGCTGATCAAACGCGGCATGCACGTACGCGACGCGGTGCTCGAAGCTGCGGCCACGCGCTTCCGGCCCATTCTAATGACGACGTTTGCGATGGTCTTCGGCATGCTTCCGCTGGCGCTGGGCTTTGCAGAGGGCGCTGAATGGCGCCAGTCCATGGGCACCGTAATCATTGGCGGACTGCTCTCGTCGCTGATCCTCACGCTGTTCTTAGTTCCGATGATTTACAATACGTGGATCGGCTTTACCGAACGCGTTAAAGATCGCCAAGCGATTTACGAGGAGCTTTCGCCCGTGGGCGAGCCTGCGACGGCGTAGTTTTCAGCAGGCGAGCGCATGGCAGCACGTTCGAGCGGCCGTTCGTGTGGGTACAGGTCGTGCATGAAATATATCATACGCAATGCGGCGTTCGCAGTGTGCGCCGCAGTCGGGGCGCTTGGCTGTACCGCCGTCGCTTCGGCTCAAGTTCCAACACTGCTCGTGAACGGCCAGGTCGTCACATTCCAACAGCCGCCGGTCGAACAGGCCGGCCGCGTGCTGGTGCCGCTGCGCGGCGTCTTCGAGCGGCTCGGCGCATCCGTGGTTTACGAAAACGGCTTGATCAACGCCACCGGCAACGGCCGCAACGTGTCACTGCACATCGGCAGTACGCAGGCGACCGTTAACGGGCAATCGCAGTCGATCGACGTTCCCCCCTACGTCATCGCAGGGCGCACGCTGGTGCCGCTACGCTTCGTGGCCCAGGCGCTCGGCGCATCGGTAAACTGGAACCAGTCCGACAACACCGTTCGCATTAACGGTGGCGGCAACGCCAACGCTGGCGTACCTTCGCGGATGAATAATCGCGCGAACTACCTGCGCAACATCGTGCCGACCGACGGTTCTTCGGTACGCGGTTCGTTCGCGCTGAGCGGACGCACCATGCCGAACTCCACCGTTACCGTCATTGCGCGTACCTCGCGCGGGACGATCGGCCAGATCTTCGGCGGCAGCGGCAACGTGGATCGCACCACGGTTACGGCCAATAGCAACGGTACGTTCAGCGTTCCGCTGCGTACGGGCGCGCTGATGCGTGGCGGCTCGCTGCAGCTCACGGTGCGTTCGATGTCACCGGATGGGGCATCGGCGGTCCAAAGGCTGACCTACTCCATCTAGCCGAGGTTGCAGAGCGGCACGGTCGAAGTGTACGGCCGTGCACGCTCTGATAACCGGCGCCGCGGCGGGACTCGCACGCGGCGCCGCGGTCGCTCTCGCGCGCGATGGCAGTTGCGACCGCATCGCGATCACGTATCGCGTCACACCGCCCGATGAAACGTTGGCCGCGGTGCGCGGGGCGGGCTCACAGGCCAATGCATACCGCATCGATTTCCTCGACGACCCGGCCATCGTGCGCGACCAGCTCGACGCGATCGTGCGCGTCGAAGGCCCATTCGATATCCTGGTCCATGGCGTCGGACCCATGACCATCGGTCGCTTTGCGAACGCTTCACTCGACGACTATCGCCAGATGTTCGACGGCAACGTGCGCAGCGCGCTGCAGGCGGCGCAGGCGGTGCTGCCGGGCATGCGCGAGCGCGGCCTCGGCCGCATCGTCGTCTTCGGCATGAACGGTTCGTCGATCACGCGGCCCATGAAGAGTTTTGCACTGCACCTTGCCGCCAAGAGCGCACTCGTAGCATTCGCCCGCACGCTCGCATTGGAAGAAGCGCCGCGCGGCATCACGGTCAATGTCATCGAGCCTGGCGACATTCGAGACAAGGAGGCCACGCGCGCGCAGGCGCTCGCGCGAAATGCCGGCAACCCGCGTGGCCGACCCGGCACGTGGGAAGACGTTGCCGACGCGGTGCTGTTCTTCACGCGGCCGTCGGCGGATTTCATTACCGGCACGGTGTTGGCGGTGAACGGCGGCCTGCAAGGCGCCTCGGAACCGCATCCAGAATCAAACACTCATCAATGAAGTACGACGAAACACATGGGCATCGCGCCTTTGCGCTGCCGGGTTCTACGCTGCAGTACGGCCCGGACAAAACGGTAAAAGTAGAGCACATCGATCTGCACCTCGAGCCCGATCTCGACGCGCAGGTGCTTTCCGGTATCTGCACGACCACGGTACGCGCCCTCGACGAAGACGTCGCATCGCTGCGCTTGAACTGCGTCGACCTTAACGTCACTGCGGTCGCCCGCGGCGGCAAAGCGACGGCGTTCGGCCGGCATGACGACGTGCTCGACGTCACGTTCGATCCGCCGCTCGCCGCCGGCGAACGCACGGAGTTCGCGGTAACGTACCAAGCGGTGAAGCCGCGCGCCGGTCTGTTCTTCATCGCGCCCGATGCAAACTATCCGCACCGCGAGCGGCACGCATGGACGCAGAGCCAAGACGAAAATGCCCGCTATTGGTTTCCATGCTTGGACTATCCGCACGAGAAGCAAACCACGCAGACCACAGTCGTGGTACGCAAAGGACTCTTCGCACTCGCAAACGGCGCGCTGCTTTCGCGCACAGACGACGCCGAGAACACCAGATTCGTCTATCGTCAGGACGTGCCGCACAGCACCTATCTTATGACGATGGTCGCCGGCCCGTTCGTCGAGAAACAGCAGGGCACTGCCGGCACGGGCAATACGCCGGTCGCGTTCTACGTGCTGCCGGGTCGCGAAGAAGACGGCGAACGTTCTTTCGGCAACACGCCTAAGATGATCGAAGCATTCGAGCAGCGCATCGGCACACCGTATCCGTACGCGCGTTACTCGCAGATCGCGGTGAGCGATTTTATCTTCGGCGGCATGGAGAACACGGGCGCCACTACGCAGACCGACCGCACGCTGCACGATGCCACCGCGCATCTGGATTTCTCTAGCGATCCGCTGGTCTCGCACGAGCTCGCGCATCAGTGGTTCGGCGATCTGTTGACGTGCCGCGATTGGTCGCACGCGTGGCTCAACGAAGGCTTCGCCACGTACTTCGAGTGTATCTGGCGCGAGGCGAATCTGGGCTACGACGAATACTCGTACGACATCTTCGGCTGCGTAGCGAGTTACGAACACGAAGATGCCGATCGCTATCGTCGTCCGATCGTGTGCAATCGTTACCGAGCGCCGATCGAGCTCTTCGATCGCCATCTCTACGAAAAAGGCGGCGCGGTGCTGCACATGCTGCGCGGCGAGTTGGGCGACGCGCGTTTCTGGCGCTCGATCCGGCAATACGTCAAGAGCAACGCGCAGCGCAACGTGGAGACGATCGATCTCATTCGCGCCGTCGAAGAGGCGACGGGCCGCAACGTGCGGGGCTTTTTCGACCAATGGGTGTTCCGTGGTGGTCATCCCGAGCTGAAGGTCGCGTTTGCGTGGGATTCCAAACGCGGCGTGGCCACGGTGACGATCGACCAGACGCAGACGGTGGACGACGGGAACGCCGCGTACCGCTTCGACGTAGAGCTGGGCTTCGTGGAGGCCGTCCCCGACAAGCCCGCCTCCAACGTCGGCCACGACGCCCTGACGGGCGAACGTCGCGTCAAGGTCACGGTCGAGCGCGCGCACGAGACGATCACGGTGCCGCTGCCCTTTGAGCCGAAGCTGGTGCGTTTCGATCCCGGAGCGTTTATCCTGGCGACCGTCACTACGGCATACGGCACGGACTTCGCGGCGGCAACGCTGCAGGGCGACCCCAGTGTGGTCGCGCGCATCCGGGCCGCCCGCGAACTGTCCAAGAATCCGTCGCGCGCAGCATTCGACGCGCTCGCGCGCGCGTTTGCGAACGATCCTTTCTGGGGCGTGCTCGATCAGGCGGCGGCGGCGCTGGGCGCGTCGCGCGCACCTGCGGCCGCCGAACTGCTGCGCGCTTCCCTGAACCACGCACATCCGAAAGTACGCCGCGCCGTGGCGGCGGCACTAGGGAACTTCCGCGACGAAGCGACGGCGTCGGCACTGCTGCCCGTGGCGAGGGGTGACGTATCGTATTTCGTGCGTGGCGCGGCGCTGGCGTCGTTGGGACGCACCCGCGACGCGCGCGCGTTCGACGTGTTAGCCGCCGCCGTCCGCGAACGTACGTTCAACGGCACCGTCGAAGGTGGCGCCGCGCAAGGCCTGGCCGAACTCGCCGACCCGCGCGGACTAGAGCTGCTGCTCGGCGCAACGCGGTTGGGCAACGACGAAGGGTTGCGCCGTATTTCGGTCGGCGCACTGGGGCGCTTCGGCCAACTCGTTGACGACGCGCGCACCCAGGTCGTCGATGCGCTCGACGCACTGCTGAACGATCCGATGTTCTTGGTGCAAGTTGCGACCATCGGGGCGATCGAGTCGCTAGCCGACAAGCGGCACCTCAACTCGCTCGCGCGCATCGCATCGGCGTCCGACGACGGCCGCATCCGGCGCGATGCAGACGTTGCATCCATACGCATCCGCGAGGCACTGAAGATTCCCGCTGCCGTGGCCGGTCTGCGCAGCGACGTTGACGACATACGTGAAGAGCAGCGCAAGCTACAAGAGAAGATCGAGAGCCTCGCGCGGTCGTAGGCGCCGGCGCGGCGCACTCCTCGTAGCATTGCTGATCGTTCTCGCGATCGTTGTTTCGCTGCGAGGGTGCCACCGCAGCGTGCCGCCGAACGCGAAAGCGCTTCCGGCCGTATCTGCCACGCCGTCGGCAGCTCCGTTGCCGTCGCCGCCCGCAACGTGGACGCCCACACAGCGCGCACGCTTGCGCTCCAGCTTAAACGATGCGATGGCGGGCGGCATTCAAGGCGCCGATCGATGGAGCTTGGCCGTCATCGGAGCCGACGGCACGCTGCTCTACGACAACCGCGCATCGCACGCGGTCACGCCGGCTTCGACGCAAAAATTGATCGTGTCGTCCGCCGCGCTCGATACGCTCGGCCCCGCGTTTCGCTACGTTACCACGCTGAGCGTGCAGGCACCGCCGCGCGGCGGCGCAATCGACGGCGATTTGTTTCTTACCGGCAGCGCCGATCCGTCTCTGCGCAGCGACGACTTGCGCTCGGGCGCTAAGGCGTTGGTGCAAGCGGGATTAGCGAAGATCGAGGGTGCGGTGGTGGTCGACGCCGCTGCGGCCACGTTGCCGGAGATGAATCCGCTGTGGAACTCGTCTGATGCAAACGAAGATTTCGAAGCGCCGACCAGCGGCATTTCGCTCGATGAAGATACCGTCGAGTTTCACGTTACCGGCGGCGCTCCAGGCACACCTGCGCGCGTGGATGTCGTTCCGGCAAGCTCTGCCGTGCGCTACTCGGGCAACGTCGTCACGTCGGGTAGCGGCGCCGACGACGTGATCGTCGCGGCCGCGGAGATGCCCAACCAGTTCATCGTGTCAGGTCACATTCCCAGTTGGACGATGGAAACGTTCTACGTTCCGATACACGGGCTCGCGCGCTATACGGGATCGGTACTCACGCGGATGCTCAAAGACGACGGCGTCACGGTCGCCGACGCAACGCGTCCCGGCGTCGCGCCGCCCGGCGCCGCAGTGTTGTGGCAACACCTTTCGCCGCCGCTGCACGTGCTGATGGCGCACATGCTCTATCACTCCGACAATCATTTTGCCGAGGAGCTGCTGCGCACGGTCGCGCGCGAGCGCGGGCTGACGCCGAGCACGGCGGCCGGCATACAGACGGAGCATATCTTTCTGCAGAGCCACGGCATTCCGATCCCCGGGCTGCATGTAGTGGATGGCAGCGGCCTCGCGCATGCCAATCGCGTTGCGGCGATCACGCTGGCGACGATACTCTACGACGCGCAGCGGCGCGGCGGCAACGCCGCGCTGTACTTCATGCTGCCGCAGGGCGGTCGACAGGGTACCCTGAGCGAGTACGACTTTACGAATGCGTTAGGCCGCGTGCGTGCCAAGACCGGACATCTCGACGGCGTGAACGCGCTGGCAGGGTATGTGAACACCTTGCACCACGGGCGCGTGATCTTCGCCTTCCTCATAGACAGGTCGCCGGGCGACCCCGATGCCGCGATCGTCCGAGCAGTAAACCGCCTGGCGACGATGTAATGAACGAACCCACGATGCTGGATAATGAAACGCTGACCGCGCTTCTGTCGCGGGCGCTGCGCCATGGCGGCGACTACGCCGACGTCTTTGTAGAACGACGCGTAGCGCTGTCGTACCGCCTGCAGGAAGGGCGCATCCACGAGAGCGGCCTCGTGCTGACCTCCGGCGTGGGCGTGCGCGTGGTAAGCGGCGAGTCTGCAGGCTATGGCTATTCGGACGATCTTTCTCGCGGCGCGCTTCTGCGCGCGGCGGATGCCGCATCGCTGATCGCGCGCGGTGGAAAAGGCGGCGTGCACGCCGTAAGCGCACTTGCGGTGCCACCGCTTTACGATCAGGAACGCGAAGGACCGGGCGATGCATCGCGTTATGTGGGTTTGCTCGAACGCGCGGAGGTCGCAGCGCGCGCATACGATCCGCGCGTGGGTTCCGTCAACGCGCACATTTCCGACGAAGTCCAGGAAGTGTGGATCGCCACGAGCGAAGGGCACGTGGTACACGAGCGCCGTCCGTTGGTTTCGCTGGGCGTGCAAGTTGTAGGCGCAAAGAACGGCGAGCGCGGTTCCGGATTTTTTGGTGACGGCGGCCGCACGTCGATCGCCTATTACCAAGAACACGATCCGGAAAGCATCGCGCGCGAAGCCGCGCGCGTTGCGATGATTAATCTCGATGCGCAGGACGCGCCGGCGGGAGAGATGGAGATGATCGTAGGCGCGGGCGGCGGTGGCGTACTGCTGCACGAAGCCGTCGGGCACGGACTCGAGAGCGATTTCAATCGTCAGGGCGTCTCGCTCTATGCGGGCCGCGTAGGCGAGCGCGTAGCCAGCGACCTCGTGACGATCTACGATGACGGCAACCTACCCGGCGAACGCGGCAGCATCTCGTTTGACGACGAAGGGGTTCCCGGCAGTCACAAGGTGCTTGTGGAGAAGGGCATCCTACGAGGCTATATGCAGGATCGTCTCAACGCGCGTTTGATGGGCGCCCAGCCGACGGGCAGCGGACGGCGTCAATCGTTTCGCGTGATGCCGCAACCGCGCATGTGCAACACGTATATGCCCGGCGGCGATTCGTCGGTAGACGAAATTGTGCACTCCACCAAACGCGGAATCTACGCCAAAGGGTTTGCCGGCGGCCAAGTGGAGATCAGCAAAGGCGATTTCGTCTTCATGATTTCGGAAGGCTACCTGGTCGAGAACGGCCGTATCACCGCACCGATTAAAAATGCAACGATCGTGGGCAACGGTCCCGAAGCGATGACGAAGGTCGTGGCGGTTGCCGGTGACGGACGATTGGCGAGCCGCCATTACACGTGTGGGAAAAGCGGACAATACGTGCCGGTCGGCGTCGGTATGCCAACGGTGAAAATTGCATCCATCACGGTTGGAGGCACGCATGAATAGCTGCGAGGCGCTCGAGGTCGCGCACGCGGCGGTAACGCTGGCGCGCGAAGTCGGTGCGGACGAAGCCGAAGCGCGCGTCCACACCGGGCGGCGCTTTTCGGCGGAAGCGCGCGCGGACACGATCACGAAGCTCGAACAGTCCACCGGAAAGTCGCTAACCGTGCGCGTCTTCGTCGACGGCCGCAAAGCGACGCTCGCCACGGCGGACTTCGATAAAGAAGTCCTGCGCGCGGCAGTCGCGCGCGCCGTCGATCAAGCGCGATACGTGGCGCCCGATCCGTTTGCCGCGCTGCCGCGGGAAGCTGCCGACGGCGCAGATGCGGAGCTCGAGCTCTTCGATGCCGCCGTCGAAGCGCGCGACGACGCGGCCGGCGCGCAGGATGCGCTCGACATGGAACGCGAGATTCGCGCGGCCGACGCGCGTGTGGATAACAGCAACGGCTCGCATTTTTCCGACAGCGCATCGCTCACCGCGCTAGTCAACTCACACGGCTTTTCCGGATCATATCGTTCTACACGGGTGCAGCGCTCCGCGAGTCCGGTAGCCACCGAGGACGACGGCGTCAAGCGTACCTCCTACTACGGCAGCGCGGCTCGGCATCTCGCGGAGCTGGAAGAATCGCGCGACGTGGCGCGCACGGCGGCTCAGCGAACGGTAGAGCTCTTCGGCGCGCGCAAACCGCAGACGATGCGCGTTCCGGTCATCTTCGAGCGCGACGTGGCGGCGGCGGTACTCAACGATGTCTTCGCCGCGATCAATGCCGCAAATGTCGCAGTCGGCAACTCCTGGCTGGCCGACCGCGTCGGCGAACGCATCGGTAGCGAAGCGGTGACTTTGGTGGATGATGGGCGGCTGCCACGGCTTTTGGGCAGTGCTCCCTTCGACGCCGAGGGCGTTGCGACACGCCGGACCGTCGTGTTCGAACGGGGCGTTCTGCGCAGCTTTCTCTACGATTCGTATCACGCGCGTAAGGCCGGGACCGCCAGCACCGGGAACTCGGCGGGTGGTTCGATCGGCCCGAATACCTTCTATTTAGAGGCCGGAAGCAGGTCGTTGGCGGAAATGGTCGCTGCGACGCCTCGCGGCGTTTTGGTGCTCGACACGATCGGCTTCGCGACCGAGCATGCCACCGGAACGTACAGCCGCGGCGCGCGCGGTTTCTTAATCGAGAATGGTGAGATCGCGTATCCGATCGACGAGTTCACGATCGCGGCCGCGTTGCCGGATATGCTTGCGGGTATCGATGCAGTCGCCAACGATCTGCGTTTCGATGCGTCGATCATCGCGCCGTCGTTCCGGGTCGCCGAGATGACGGTTAGCGGAAACTAGCAGTTCTACGTCGTGTAGACGGGAAGGTTGAGAGCGTGCCTCAAGTTGCCATTAGCTTTACGATCATCATGCGCGTGGAGACGCCCAATACCCCGGGGGCGTTCGGCGTGCTCGCCGCTGCAATCGGCGATGCCGGTGGAGTGATCTCCGCAGTGGATATGCGGTCGATCTCTAAAGCCCGCGTGATGCGCGACGTCACCATCAACGTCTCCAACGACCAGATCGGTGAAGATGTGCGGCGCGCAGTGGACTCGATCGAAGGCGTGCACGTGCTCAGCGTTTCAGACTCCACATTCCTGGCGCACTTGGGCGGCAAGATTCGCATCGAGCCGAAAATTCCGGTGAAAACGCGTCAAGATCTTTCGACCGTTTATACGCCTGGCGTGGCGCGCGTCTCGATGGCCATCGCGGCCGATCCGCACAAGGCATTCTCGTTGACGATCAAGCGCAACACCGTCGCAGTGGTGACCGACGGCACGGCCGTGTTGGGCTTGGGTGACATCGGCCCGCTGGGAGCGCTACCCGTAATGGAAGGCAAGGCGATGCTCTTCAAGCAGTTCGCCGATATCGATGCCTTCCCGATTTGTCTGGATACCAAAGACGTTGATGAGATCGTGGACACCGTGGTGCGCATCGCGCCGGTTTTCGGCGGCATCAATCTCGAGGACATCTCGGCGCCGCGCTGCTTTGAGGTGGAGCGGCGTTTGATCGAACGCTTGGACATCCCCGTGATGCACGACGACCAGCACGGCACCGCAGTCGTGATCTTGGCGGCGCTTATCAACGCGGCCAAAGTGGTGAACAAAGAACTTTCGGATCTGCAGGTCGTGGTGTCGGGTTCCGGCGCGGCCGGCACCGCAACCATCAAGATGCTGCTCAACGCGGGCGTGCGTGACGTGATTCCGGTGGATCGCGCGGGCGCACTCAACCGCACCGATCACTATGACAACTCGTATTGGCGCTGGCTGGCGGAGAATACCAACAAAGAGAATCGGCGCGGGTCGCTCTCTGAGGTGTTAACCGGCGCGGACGTGTTCATCGGCGTTTCGGCGCCGGGCATTCTGCAGCCCGAAGACCTTAAGAAGATGGCCCGCGATCCGATCGTATTCGCTATGGCCAACCCGACGCCGGAAATCATGCCCGACGTGGCCGCACCCTACGTGGCCGTCATCGCAACCGGACGCTCGGACTTTCCTAACCAGGTCAACAACCTGCTTGCGTTCCCGGGAATTTTTCGCGGCGCGCTGGATGCGCGTGCTAGCCGCATTACCGAAGGCATGAAGCTGGCTGCGGCCAATGCAATCGCGGCGACGGTCAAAGACGAGGAGCGCGGTCCGGAGTACATCATTCCCAGCGTTTTCGACCAGAGCATCGTGGTGTCGGTCGCCAAAGCCGTGGCCGCCGCGGCGCTGGAGGAAGGCGTTGCGCGCCGGTCACTTGTAAAGGACGACGTGGAAGACGTTATCGCCCATGTGTAGGGAGAATGCAGTATGGCGCTTGCCCGAGTCTTAGTTGTCGAAGATGACGATGACGTCGCCCGCCTAGAACGCACGGTACTCGAACGTGCCGGCTACGACGTCAAAGCCACGCGTAACGGTGCCGAGGCGCTGGAGCTGGCGGCCGTCTACAAGCCGGACGTTGTGTTGCTCGACGTCGGGCTTCCGGATATGTCGGGCTTGGACGTCTGCACCTCGATTTCAAACTCGAACAGCGCCTTCATTTTGATGGTCAGCGGTCACTCGCGCGAACAGGACGTGCTGCTCGGCCTAGGCTTGGGCGCCGACGACTACATCACCAAGCCGTTCTCTGGGAATGAACTCGTCGCGCGCATCGCGTCGTTTCTGCGCCGCCGCGAACGCGACGGACAGAAGAAAGAGAGCAGCGCGGTCCTCTCCGTCGGTACGGCCGAGCTCAACCGCGACTATCACACGCTTACCTACGGCGATAATACCGTCGTGTTGACGGCGCTCGAGTTCCGCCTGCTGTGGTTTTTGGGAGAAGCCGAAGGACGACTGCTCACGCGCGCGCAGATCCTCGAACACGTGTGGAACGATACGTCCGGCGTGCCGACGCGCGTGGTTGACGTGCACATTGCCGCCCTGCGTAAGAAACTAGCCGACTCCTCCGCACCGGTCGAAATCGCCAGCGTGCGGGGCATCGGCTACCGCCTCGACACGCGGTAACGACGGACAGCGCGTTTCGGCTTCAACCGAACGATCGCAGGCCGCTCTACGTGCAGCTGGCCGATCAGTTTGCGTCGCGTATCGATGCCGGCGCGCTCGCGCCCGGCGCGCGTTTGCCGGCCATGCGCGAACTGGCCTCAGATCTTTCGTGTGCGCTCGTCACCGTTTCTCAGGCATACGAGTTGCTGGCGGCGCGCGGCCGCGTGGTATCGCGCGTGGGCAAAGGTACTTTCGTCGCGCAGCCCTCGACCGAACGAGAACCGTTCGCGCGACGCTGGGAGCCGGACGTGGGGCGCTTCGCGCGCGAGCAGCGGCTCGACGGCGTGATGGAACAACTGACGCGTGCCACGGTGCCGGGCGCCATCTCGTTTGCGACCGGTCATCCTGCCCCCGAAACGTTTCCACTGCGCGATTTCGCCGTCGCGTTCGAGCGAACGCTGGTGGACGATCCGCCAGAGTCCATGCAGTATCGCTCGTCCAGCGGCGACGTGGATCTGTGCGAGACGTTCGCAACGTTGCTGCATTCGCGCGGTTGTAAAGATGCATCCGCGGGCGACGTGATCGTCTGCTCGGGCGCGCAGCAGGCAGCAGATTTGGTCGCGACCGTGCTGTTGGAACCGGGCTCGACGGTCGCATCGGAATCGCCGACGTATTCGGGGACGCTGGGGGTCTTCGATGCGCGCGGCGTGACGTATGCGGAGGTTCGCAGCGACGACGAGGGGGTGCGGCTTGACGACGTAGAGCGCATTTTTGCCGAACGACGTCCCCGCATGTTCTACCTCAACCCGATCGCGCAGAATCCCACCGGCGCAGTGCTCAACCGCCGCCGCGCGAAACAGATCGTCGCGTTGGCGCGTCGCTACGATGTCGTGATCCTCGAAGACCAAACGGGATGGCAGCTGACGTATGACGCACCCGCGCCGCCGCCGCTGGCGGCGTTCGATACCGACGGTCGCGTGGTGCTTATGGAGAGCCTGTCGAAATCTGTGCTGCCGGCGCTGCGCATCGGCTACCTGTACTGTAAGGGCGCGCTCGCCGAGGCGCTGGAAGTGGCGAAAGCGCGCGCGGACGTCTTCACCTCCACGCTCACGCAGCGCGCGCTGTGGCGGTTCATGAACTCGCCGGCCTATGCGCGGCATATGCGCTCCTCACGCGCGTTCTACCGCGAGCGGCGCGACAGTTTTATCGAGGCGTTGGCCGAATCGCTGCCCGATGCGCACGTGCGCCCGCCCGCGGCCGGCATGAACGTGTGGCTGCCGCTGCCGCCGCGCATCTCCACGCAGGCCGCCTTCGACGCGTGCGCTCGCGAGGGTGTGCTGGTGATGCCTGCGGAGCCGTTCTATCCCTCGCGCAGCGGACCGCCCGCTCTACGGCTCTCTTTTGGCAACCTGGCCGCCGAGGAGGCTCGCGAGGGCATCCGGAGGATGGCCAAGGCCTTTCTGCGGTTCGACTCGTAGCCTAGGTGCGTGACCTTGCGACAACCGATCGCGGCGGCCTTAGCCGTCGTTCTGCTTGGTGCGACCCATGCCCACGCGCATTCCGCCCACCACGCGCCCCTGACGCTCTATCGCGCGCCGGCTGGGACGCGGCCGGCCGGCGCGCCCAATCCCGTGATTCCATTCGATGCGATTCTGCCTGATGGCCGCACCGTGGCGCCGGTGGGCGACAACGCGTTCGTCGGCGCAGGCGCCGCGGGCATTACGCTGACGCCCGACGGCAAATATGCCGTGGTCAGCAACGTGGACGACCGCACCGACGGCGCCACCTATCCTGGCGACGGGCGCATCGGCGACGGCTATTCGCTTGCGGTGGTCAACTCCGCGACGATGCGTGTCGCGAGCGTCTTTTTGGAGAAGCGCGAATCGCTCGCGCGAGGCGTCGTTGCACTGCGTGATCCGTCCGACGCATCGCGCACGCTGGTCTTTGCGGCGGGCGGGCGCGACAACGCGGTGCACGTGTTCGATCTCGACTCGGACGGCGCTCTGATCGAAGAGCCGAACGCCATTGCGATGCCGGGCGGCACCGACGCGCGCTACGCCGATTACGGTCAGTCGTTTCCGTTGGCCGTTGCCGCGGCGCCGGACGAGCGCACGATCTACGTCACCAACGCGCTTGCAGGAACGGTTACGGCCATTGATGTCGCCACGCGCAAAGCGCTGACGACGGTGCAAGTGGGGTATTTCCCGTCGGCCATCCTAGCAGCCGGCGGGCGCGTCTACGTTACCAACGAAGGCGTCGCGCGCTACATCGTGCTGCCCAAGCCGCTACCCGAGCCTCCGTTTGCGGTGGCGCACGGCGATGCGCGGCGCACGTCAACGTTCTACAGTCTCGCAACCGTATCGTCGGGCGATCTCGATGCAAACGCCGCGAGCGGCGGTCATGTGTTGATGGATCCCATTCCCGATGGCGTGCGCAACGTGGGTGCCGCGCACCCGAGCGCGATCGCGACGTCGGCGGATGGGCGTTATGCGTTCGTGTGTATGACCGGCGCCGATCGCGTTGCGGTCGTCGCGCTGGGCGCCGCGCCGCGCGTGATCGGCGGGCTCTCCATGCAGCTTTTCGCGGGCGCGCCATACGGCACGCAGCCCGACGCCATCGCTCGCAGTCACGACGGCAAACGTCTCTACGTAGCGCTCGCAGGCATGAACGCGATTGCGGTACTCGATTCCACGAAACCGACGAAGCTGCATCGACTGGGCCTCATTCCTACCGGATGGTATCCCAGCAGTATCGCGATCTCGCCAAACGGAAGATATCTCTACGTAACCAACGCGAAGGGCGCCGGCGATTGGGCGACGCTGCAGCGTGTGGATCTTAAGACGATCAAACTGGAGCCGGTGACGCTTTCCGCGTTGCGGTATAATCGCACCGCCGCGGTCGCGAAAGCAAATGCGCTGGTGCCCCCGTTGCGTTCGCTGCGCAAGAGCAGCGCGATTTCGCACGTGGTGCTCGTCGTCGATCGCGCCGGGCGCGTCGGCGGCGTGCAATCGCCGAACCTCAACGCGCTGGCCAGGACGTTTGCGTCGGCGCTCAATCTCTATGCCGACGATCCGGATCCGTGGGCGAACGAGCAGTTTGCGCTCGGCGGCGTGGCCATCGCATACGATCGAGCGTTTTCTGCGGGTGACGCGCCGGAGACGTATCCACGTGCGGGCTATCTCTTCAACCAGCTGCTGCGTGCGGGCGACACGTATCGCGACTACGGCGGACTGCTCGATATGGTCGGATATCGCAACGGAACGTATCCGCTCGACGTCCCCGCGCTTTTGGCACTGGCAACCAGCGTGGATACGGCCTACGATCCTCGTTCGCCCACGGTGACCGATGCGGCGCGAGCGCGTGAGTTCGTTCGCGATGCGTCCGTTCGCGAGAAGCTTGGAAAGGGCGCGGCGTTTACGTTTGTGCGGCTGGTTTCCGCCGACCCTGCGGACGCAGATCGCGCATTGGGCACCATCGTCGATTACCTGACGCACTCGCCGCAGTGGAATTCGACGGCGATCTTCGTGCTGACTGAAGGGGTTCGCGACGTGCAGGGCCGGGCCGGCGCTGTGGTCGTATCTCCATATGCTCGCCGCGGCTACGAAGGGCACGCACATCTCTCCACCGTCAGCGTGCTAAAAACCGAAGAGGAGCTGCTGGGCCTGCGGCCGCTCTCGCTTAACGATCTTCTGACGTCCGATATGGCGGATTTCTTCACAAAGGTGCCCAATCGGGCGCCTTGGAGCAATAACGTACAACCATGACGAGTGTTACGAGTCCTCACTTTGGCCCGCGACTGGTCGCGCATGCGACCGGCGTACTGCGTTCCGCGCTGTTGGTACGGCCATCCGCTGCGATCGATCGGGCCACGCCGGTCTATGGCGAACCGGGTGCGATCTACTCGCGCGCGCTGGAGCAGCACGAGGTGCTGGTGAAAACATTGCGCTTCTTCGGCGTGGAGACGGCCGTTACCGGTTCCACAGCCGACGATGGATTCGGGTCTCGCGCTACCGATGCCGCCATCGCCTTCGAGGACGGCGCGCTGATCGCGCGTCCTACCGCCATGGCGCGTCGCGCCGAAGCGGATCGCATGCAGGCGGAGTTTGCGCGCATCGACGTGCCACTGGCCGGTCACATTTCCGCGCCGGGATTGCTGGATGGTAGCGACGTGCTGCTGGTCGGCCGCACCGCATTCGTGGGCGTCGGACGTAACGGCAACGCCATCGGGCGCAACGGTTTTGCCGTCGTGGCGCGCGCGCACGGTTACGACGTGGTCGAGGTCGCACTCACCGGCACCGCGCCGCTCGCGGCGTTGGCTGGGGCGATCGCCGCGGACACCGTGGTGCTCGCCGCCGACGGGCTCGATCCCGCGGCGTTTGGCGCATTCAACACCATCACGCTCGATCGCGGCGAGAGCATGGGCGCCGGCGTGCTGTGCTTGAGCGACCACCACGTGCTCATGGACATTCGCTATCGCACGTCGCAGGCGAAACTGAGCAAAGCCGGCGTCACGGTCGAAGCGATCGATCTCTACGAGTTCACGAAGATCGGCATTACTCCGTCGCAGCTGGTGCTGCCGCTCAAACGCGACTAGGACCATCGCTTGCGCATCGCCATTCTCTCCGACCTTCACGGTAACTTAGCCGGACTGGACGCCTGTCTGAACGACCTCGCGCAACAGGGCGGCGCGGACGCCACCGTTGCCGCGGGCGATCTGTGCGTCGACGGGCCGAAACCGAAGAAGGTGCTGCAGCGTCTGATCGATGCGGGCATCGCCTGCGTGCGCGGCAATACCGATCGCGAACTTTTCGAACGCTCCGACGAGAAGATGACGGCGATGGATCATTCACAGTTGGAGTGGACGCGCAAACAACTAGGTGACAAACTGCTCGCGTGGCTGGGCGAACTGCCGTTCTCGCTGCGATTTGGCGACGCGGGGTCCGAGCTGCTGGTCGTGCACGCAAACCCCACGAACGATCACGAACATCTCTGGCCCGACGCCGACGATGCTATGCTCGAACGTCTCGTCGGCAGCGAAACGGCGGCGGCGATCGCGTTTGGTCATCTGCATCTGCCGTACGCGCGCGTATGGCACGGGAAACTTCTGGTCAACGTGGCGTCGGCGGGCCTTCCCAAAGACGGCGACGCGCGCGCATCGTATGCGATTCTTACGCAACGCTCGGGCGGCTGGGAGGCACGTCACCGTCGTGTCGAGTTCGACGTGAAGAAAGTCGCCACGCAAATCGCCGACTGCGGCATACCGGGCAGCATCGATCTGATCGCTGCGCTGCGGCGGCACCGCTACAAGCGTCTCAAGCATCTGATTCCGTGATCGCGCTCGAGGTGCGGGACCTCGTTAAGAGGTACGAAGGCTTCACGGCGGTAGACGGAATTTCGCTGCAGGTCGAGAGCGGCGATTTTTTTGGTTTTCTCGGCCCGAACGGCGCCGGGAAGACTACCACGATCTCCACGATCGTCAGCTTGGCGCGCAAGACGTCGGGCTCGATCGCGATTTTCGGCCACGACATCGAAACCGACTGGCGTGCCGCACGCGGATACGTGGGCCTGGCTCCGCAAGAATTCAACTTCGATCGTTACCTGTCGATCCGCGACGTGCTGATCTTTCAAGCCGGCTACTACGGCCTCAAAGGCAAGTTCATCGAAGACCGCGCCGACGAACTGCTCGCCCAGTTCGGTCTCACCTCAAAATCGAAACTTGAGTTCACCAAACTCTCCGGCGGTCAAAAGCGCCGCCTCACGCTCGCACGCGCGCTGATGCACGAGCCGCAACTGCTCATCCTCGACGAACCGACCTCCGGCGTCGACGTGGAGCTTCGCTTGGAGTTGTGGGCGCTGCTGCGCCGGCTCAACGCCGAAGGCCTGACGATCTTTCTTACCACGCACTACCTGGAAGAAGCCGAACAACTCTGCCGCAACATCGCGATCATCCGCAACGGAAAAATCATCGCAAACCAGCCGACGCGCGAACTGATCGCAAAAGGCGAAACGCTGCAAGACGTCTTTCTGGAGCTGACCCGCTCGTGAACTGGGTTGCGCTCTTCACGTTGATGCGGCGAGAGGTCATTCGCAGCATCAAGGTGATCAACCAAGTCGTCTGGCCCCCAATCATCACCACGCTGCTCTACGTGACGATCTTCGGCTTCTCGCTTGGCCATCAAATCAAACAAGTCCAGGGCGTCTCTTACGCCCAATTTCTCATCCCCGGCCTGATCATGCTGCAAGTCATCGACTCGTCGTACGGCGAGTGCTCCAGCTCGCTCTTCCAGGCCCGCTTCATGCAAGCCATCCAAGAAATGCTGATCGCCCCAATGTCCGCCTTCGAAATGTTAGCCGGCTACTTGCTCGGCAGCCTCGTGCGCGCGATCGTTATCGCATTCCTCATCACGGCCCTCGGCGTAATCTTGGTGCACACCCTTCCGCAGCACTGGGTCCTCTACTTCGGAATGCTCTGCATCGTCTCGATCCTGTTCTCGGCGCTCGGCGTAATCTTTGGCCTCATGGCAGAGAAGTTCGACCACATCGCCGTCCTAACAACGTTCGTCATCACCCCGCTAACGTTCGTAGGCGGCGTCTTCACGTCGATGAAAGTGCTGCCCGTACCGCTGCAAAAAGCCGAGTTGTTCAACCCGATGTTCTACACGATCGATGCCTTCCGTTATAGCTACACCAGCGAAAGCGACTTGCCGCTCTGGCTCTCCATTGGCACGATCGTGGTGCTTGCCGTCATCGCCTACACCATCGCATGGCGCATGCTAGCGTCAGGTTACAAACTTCGCCCATAGTGGCTTTGGCCGGTGGTGAAGAACGCGTTGTGCGCTTGCGCTAACGCCATGGTTGTAGCGGGTCCGTGGCCGGGCATGACGATCGTTTCGGGCGGCAGCGTGAAGAGTTTTTTGGTAACGCTGTTGAGGAGGTCGGCGTAAGTGGATCTTGTGCCGAACGTGCCGCCGATGGATGCGGCGAAGAGGGTGTCGCCGGTGAAGATGACGTCGTCGATCATGAAGCAGATGCTGCCGTCGGTGTGACCGGGGGTTGCGAGCGTGTGGATGAGCTTGTTGCCGAACGCGATGGATCCGTCGGGCTTGGGATAGTGCGCGCGCTGTGTGAGTGATCCGATGGCGGGAGCGTCGGTGGGATGCATGACGATCGTTGCGTTCGGATAGGCGGCGGCGATTTCGGGGGCGGCGTCGCAGTGGTCGCTGTGCTTGTGCGTGATCAGGATATACTGCAGATCGTAGTCGTGATGGCGCAGCCTGCGGAGCACGTGTGCGGGGTCGCCGGCGGGATCGACGAGGACGGCGCGT